>Ga0080003_1001347_pt1 | contig 13213 bp, 12 predicted proteins | sample JossMetagenome_FD_69206 | JGI IMG/M metagenome (GOLD analysis project Ga0080003, IMG submission 69206) | Hot spring microbial communities from Joseph's Coat, Yellowstone National Park, USA - JC2_E (SPADES assembly) (version 2) | ecosystem: Environmental > Aquatic > Thermal springs > Hot (42-90C)... | reverse complement strand
GCGTCGTATATCGGGTCATCTATGGCCCTTGTAAGAAGAGAATGAAGTATATGTTGGAATATGGCAGCGGTTTCTATACCATCAAAGAGGTTTATCTCTATATCTTCCATGATCTCGTCTATGTTGATTCCCTCTATATCTTTGACTTCTTCCAACTCTTTTAGCAAAGATAAGGCATTGTCTAATGACCTCCTAATTTTTGAAAGGTCTAACTTTTCTTTTCTGCCTGATCTTTTAATAACTTCCATAGGTTACCTCCTTAAGGTTTAGACTTTCAATAATTGATGTGCTCGTATTATTATATCAGGTTTTGGTTTTTGATTACTGTATGAATTCATATTATATCTAACTTGTATAAATGCAATAAGTTAAGATATAATATGAAAAGATATGAAGTCAGTGGATAGACGAGAGTTTTTGAAGAGACTTGGAACATCACTGCCGGTTTTACTTTCTTTTGGCTCTATGTTAGAAAGTTGCGGTAAAGGTTCTGGTAGTAACAACGAAACAACTACGTCGCATACATCTCCATCTTCACCTAAACCAACACCATCGCCCCCGCCTAAACCCCAGGTAAACAGTAAAATACTTTTTGGTTTGGGCGATGATCCTATAAAAATTATGTATACAGACCCTGGTGGACAGCAAGTTTACAATGCGTTAAAGCCAGATATTCTTTGTGGTTGGTTAAATGGTGGTTATAATACAACTACAAACACTATATATTCTACACTTGATTATATTTTACAGTGGAATGATTATCTTCAGGACTGGTCAAATCAAGGTATAGACCTGATGATAATTACTTGGGAAAACTATGATGGACAGGAACCATCTTTAGGTGGTGCTACATACGGTAATTATCATATATCACCGCTATTCCTACAGGATATACAAACAATATGCAATATGTTAAAAGGCTATAAAGGCAATATTTACTTTGCTTTAGCCACAGAACAATCTACTTATACAGCTTGCAGATACGATAACAATACATGTTCAAGCCAATATGAAGACGTTATAGATCAAACAACAGAAGAGTATTTTTCCAAGTTAAAAGCAAACCTTTTAAATGCTTTTAATATAATAAACTCAAGTTTACCGGATGCTTATTATGGAATGAGTTTCGGTGGGTGGTTAGCCACATTTGAGCAAGGCCAAAGCTTTATACAATACTTTAACGATGTTATAAACCAAAGCAACTTTATTTTCTTTCAAAGCATGCTAGATTATACAATGCAAGAAAACAACGGTTTTGGAAACCCTCAGCAGATCCTTACCAATTTAAACTTTTTCCAACAATACAACAAAAATCTAGGTGTATCTCATTATATGCCACACAACCAAAGAGCCGATGTGGTAACCTCAGATATGAATTATATGGCATCCACAAACTATATACAAACAATTAAATCCCTTAATTTAAAAGTATTTTGTTTTATGTACTATGGTTTGCTAGAAAATAACCCCTACGGTGATCTTGTGGCAACTCAAAGCTTTAGAACAAGGCTTTGAAAAGAAAGAGACAGTAAAGGTACTTATGATTGACTTAGTTAATTATTGTGTTCACGATGTAGTGAACTTATACAACAAAAGAAACATTTTCTGGTATCTCAAAAAGATATTAAAAGATAAAATTGAGTATTTTACTATAGGAAGATACGATGGAACTTTGGAATAATGATACTGAAATTCAATTTTTTATTGAAGCTTTAAGGAATTTTGCGTCACCAGAACAATTATTTTATCATCTAAGATCAGGATACTTTGCTTATGTTCCAAGAGGTTTAGACGCAGAAGGTCAAACTTTACAAAGTAGAAACTCTCTAATAGGACAATACATTGAAAAATGGTGTAAAAATTTATTAGAACCGATAGCAGAAAAGCTTGGGCTTTTTGCTGTTAATAGTGTAGTATGCGATGAACTTGGCTTGTCAAAACAATCAAGTGCTGACCTTGCTTTTTGTACAACAAATAGAACTATTCAAAACCCAGAAAACATAAAACTGATTTTTGAAATTAAAATGAGCATTGTTTCAAATTATAAATATATTAATCCACATAAAATCGAATATATTGGTGACTATAAGCAACACAAAGGGAATCCATCTTTGCTTCGTTCTGATTCGATGCTTAAAGCTATTGGAAAATCAATAAATATTCGTGTATCAGGGATTGCTTCAGCTAAGATTCCTATAATTGTTTTAGGTAATAGTCCTATAACTGATAGTTATGTAAAAAAAGTTGATTTTCTTAAAACCTCTGGAGTAATACAAGGTTTTTGGTCTTTAAACCCTAACCCTACCAACTCTGATTACATTAAAAATACACCAAAATTAGGGTTTCAAACAATTTATGAAATAGAACAGATTTTAAATAACTGTAAAGAGCTTATAGAAAATGATATGAATTATTTTTCTTCAATGATACCAAAGTTGGAGCTAGGACAAATTATAAGAATTTCAAGTCAAGAAAAAACGGATATTGCAATAGCAGAGAAATTTTTAGATTTATTACAGAGTTTAAAATGAGAAAATACAAAGGAACAAAAACAAGCGCTTTCGGGGTAAACGGAAGAGTTAACCATGATAGCTCAAAATTTTATAATTCTAAACTTTACAAAGAACTTAATAGTGTGTGTAAGCCGTTCTCTGAGCTCTTGGAAGAAAAAGAATTTCCTAAAGAGTTTGAGAACAAGTTTATCTTAGGATCTGCAGAAAATATGAAAGAAATACCTGATAATTCAGTTCATCTGGTAATTACTTCACCACCATATAATGTTTCAAAAGAATATGACAAAGATATGTCATTAAAAGAATATTTAAATCTATTAGAAAATTCTTTTAAAGAAGTTTATAGAGTTTTAGTAAATGGGGGACGTGCATGTATAAATGTTGCTAACATAGGAAGAAAACCATATATACCTTTATCTGACCATATTTCTACAATGATGATAGATATAGGTTTCAATATGAGAGGGGAAATAATTTGGAATAAAGGTTCAAGTGCAGGCTCATCAACTGCTTGGGGTAGTTGGCGAAGTGCAACAAATCCAATCTTGAGAGATATACATGAATATATTCTAATCTTTTCTAAAGGTGAATACAAAAGAGAAAAAGGTAATAAAGAAAATACCATTTCAAAGGAACAATTTATAGAATGGACAAAATCTATTTGGACAATAAAAGCAGAGAGCGCCAAAAAGATCGGGCATCCTGCACCATTTCCAGTAGAGATACCTTATAGATTGATACAACTTTATTCTTTTAAAGATGATATAGTTCTTGATCCATTTATGGGTAGCGGAACAACAGCAATAGCAGCTTTAAAATCAAATAGAAAATTTGTAGGTTATGATATAAACGAAGAATATATTAAGCTTGCACAGATGCGGGTAGAGAAATTTTTGAAAACAAATAAAAATTACTCCTTTAAAAGTGAATAAATTTAGATAGACCATAAGTACACCTTGTTGAAAATATATTCACGATATATTGAACTTATACAGATTATTGATTTAAAAGCGTAAAAATGATATAATATTTGGAAACTTTTAAAAGGTGGCAAGTATGAAAGAAGGAAAGGTGGTTCAAGTAATAGGAGCGGTGTTAGACGTAGAATTTGACACAGAAGAATTGCCCCCAATAAGACACGGGCTTGTTATGGACAGAAGATTTATGGGGGACAACGACGAGTGGCTTACTGAAAAGCTTTATTTGGAAGTGGCTCAGCACATAGGAGAAAAAAGAGTAAGGGCTATAGCGATGGGATCTACAGACGGTATACAAAGAGGTGCCAAAGTTCAATATTTAGGCGGTCCTATAAAGGTACCTGTTGGAGACGGCATCCTTGGAAGAGTTTTTAACGTAGTAGGACAGCCTATCGATGAAGCTGGCGATATAAAAGCCACAGACTATTGGCCGATGTTTAGGGACCCACCACCTCTTACAGAACAATCCACAAAGGTAGAGATACTTGAAACCGGTATAAAAGTTATAGATTTGCTAGAGCCCTACGTGAAAGGTGGTAAAGTAGGTTTGTTTGGTGGTGCTGGGGTTGGTAAAACCGTTTTAATGCAAGAGTTAATACACAACATAGCAAAATTTCACAAAGGTTATTCCGTTGTTATAGGTGTTGGTGAGCGTACCCGTGAAGGAAACGACCTATGGCATGAAATGAAAGACTCTGGTGTTTTGCCATACACCGTTATGGTTTATGGACAGATGAATGAGCCACCAGGTGTGAGATTTAGAGTGGCTCAAACAGGTATTACAATGGCTGAATATTTTAGGGATGTTCAAGGGCAAGATGTTTTAACATTTATAGATAACATATTTAGATTTGTGCAAGCGGGTTCTGAGGTTTCTACGCTTTTAGGAAGATTGCCATCCGCCGTTGGATACCAACCTACATTGAATACAGACGTTGGTGAAGTGCAAGAGCGTATCACTTCTACCAAAAAAGGTTCTATAACCTCTGTGCAGGCGGTTTATGTGCCAGCTGACGACATCACAGACCCAGCTCCTTACTCTATATTTGCTCATTTGGACGCCACAACGGTTTTGGCTCGTAGGCTTACAGAGCTTGGTATATACCCTGCTATAGACCCACTTGAGTCCACATCCAAATACTTAGCTCCAGAATTTGTAGGCCAAGAGCATTACAGCGTAGCCATGGAAGTAAAGCGTATACTGCAAAGATATAAAGAGCTCCAAGAAATCATAGCTATACTTGGTATGGAAGAGTTATCTGATGAGGATAAGGCTATAGTAAATAGAGCCCGTCGTATACAAAAATTCTTATCTCAACGCTTCCACGTAGCAGAACAATTTACTGGTATGCCTGGTTCTTACGTAAAACTTGAAGATACTATAAGAAGTTTCAAAGAGATACTCACCGGTAAATACGATGATCTTCCAGAAAACGCCTTCTACATGGTGGGAAGCATAGATGAAGCTATGGAAAAAGCTAAGAAAATGTAATATATTATATATATGAGAAACCTAGCATTGACTTTAGGGCTTTTGGTGACGGTGAGTTTTGGGGCTTTTGCCATGACCCCGCAAAAGATATTTGAAATGCACTGTATGCAGTGTCATAACGGCAAGAGAGCCCCATCTGCTAAAGAACTTCATACAAAGTTTGCTGGTAAGAAGCTGGAGCTTGTAAAAGCTTTGTATCATTGCAAACCAGCTATGGCTTTGCCAGCATCAGAAAGAAAAGCTCTTATAGACTGGCTTTCTTCTAAATAAGGATTTTTCGGCGGTATAGCTCAGGGGCTAGAGCGGAGATCTCATAAGTCTTAGGTCGGAGGTTCGAATCCTCCTACCGCCATTTATATATGTTCTTCTACCATATTAAAATCCAATTTTCCTCGCTTTTCATCTACTTTCATGACCTTTACTTTTACGCTATCTCCAAGTCTATAAGTTTTATGGCTTTTAGTATCTATGAACCTATGGTTGTCCTGATCGTATACAAAATCTCCATCCAAAGAGCCGACGCTTACAAAACCTTCTGCCAAAATGGCTTTAATTTGCACAAAAATGCCACTTTGTACAATACCTGTTATGATACCATCAAAGACCTCCCCTATCTTATCTTTCATAAATCTTGCCCTTAGCATATCTATAGCTTCATATTCTATTTTATCTGCAAGTCGTTCTTTTTCAGACAAATGCACCGCCGCTTCTTCAAGGTAGTTTATATTAAAAGCCAAAGACTTTTTCTTTAAAACAGATTTAACTATGCGGTGGACTATGATATCTGGATATCTTCTAATAGGTGATGTAAAATGTGTATAATGTTCTGAAGCAAGACCAAAATGGCCTATATCTATGGGTGAGTATTTGGCTTTTTGCATGCTTCTAAGTGTTAAAAATCTTACCAAAAACTCCTCTTCTTTGCCTTCAAAATGCTCTATAATCCTTTGGAAAAACTTTGGCTCAAACTCATCCGGTATTTTTGTTTTATATCCGAGCCCTGCCAAGATCTCCAGTAGATTTTTTACCTTGTCTGGGTTTGGTTTTTCATGAACTCTGTAAAAACCAAGCGGTGATTTTTGACTTATAAAACTTGCCACCACCTCGTTGGCAGATACCATAAATTCTTCTATGACCCTATGGGCGATGTGTCTTTCGTAGGGGATTATAGCGCTTGGCTCACCGGTTTCGTCTATTACGATTTCGGCTTCTGGTAGATCAAAATCTATGCTCCCTAAGTCCCATCTTAACTTATGTCTTTTTCTAAAAAGGTTTTCCATCTGTATGAGGATGTCTCTTAACTCATTGAAAATGGGGTTTGTTTTGCCAGTGATAATATCAAGTGCCTCATCGTAAGTAAGCCTTGCTTTTGAGTTTATCACGCTTTCGTAGATCTCATAGCCTTTTAGTCTTGCGCTTTTATCAAAAACCATCTCAACACTTAAACAAAACCTATCTTGGTTTGGTACCAAACTGCACAGATTAGAAGATAGCTCTTCTGGTAGCATATGTATAGCTTCACCTGGAAGGTAAACTGTGGTACCTCTTTCATAAGCTTCTTTGTCAAGTGCTTTGTCGTATTTTATAAAAAGAGAAACATCCGCTATATGAACAAAAAGCCTGTAATCATCACCTTCTTTTTCAAGATAAACCGCATCGTCAAAGTCTTTGGCTCTGACGGGGTCTATGGTAAAACAAAGCTGATGCCTTAGATCTTTCCTTCTTTTTATCTCTTTTTCTTTGTCAAACTTTTCCAAAAACTCTTCAAGTTCTTTTAGGGCTTCTTTTGGATATTTGTTTTTTAGGTTGTGTTTTCTTTTTAAAAGCTCCAAAGACAAAGAGCTTTCAGAAAGATCCCCTATTTTTTCTACAATCTTTCCCTTTGCTTTTTGGGTTTTGGTGGGATACCTTGTAATCTTTACCAAAAAAAGCTGATTTTCTGCTGGTTTTCGCTCTATTTCTTTGCATTGCTTTTTGGATAGTTCTATATCCTGAAAATGGTTTTCATCTATAGGGTTTGCTATACATTTTTTAAAATCTGTGATGGTGCAAACAAACTCCTTTCTGGCTCGTTTTAGGACTTTTTCAATCCTCAGTTCTTCTTTGCCTTTGTAAAGCACTACATAGCCTTCTACTTCGTCTTTGTCAAAAACTTTCTGCATTTCAAAATAAGGTATATATATATCCTTAGAGCCATCTTTTGGTATCAAAAACCCAAAACCTGCTGGGTTTGCCTCCACCGTTCCTACTACTTTTTTGGTGGTTTCTTTGTTTAGGCTAAAATGGCCTTTGGTGGTGATAATTTTATTTTGTTTTATAAGCTCTCTTAAGATCTTTCTAAGGATTTTCTTGTCAACCGGCACGTTTTTGGAAAGTTCTCCAAAAGACACGGCTTTTTTCTTAGAAGATAAAAAAGCCTCTATAATAGGTATTATCTGTTCTTTATCATAAGTATCCATCAGAGTTTTATTCTCCCTTTGAACTCTCTTTGGAGTTCTCTTCTCACGTCTTTTTCTTTTAGCTCTCTTCGTTTGTCGTAAAGCTTTTTACCTTTTACAAGGGCAATATCCACTTTTACCTTGCCGTTTTTAAAATAAAGGCTAACAGGTATTATGGTATAACCTTTTTCTTTAGACTTTCCCAAAAGCCTCAAAATCTCTCTTTTGTGTAAAAGCAATTTCTTTTTTCTAAGAGGGTCTGGCGGTTTTATGGTGGCGTATTTGTAAGGGGCTATGTATAAATTGTGCAAAAAAGCCTCTCCGTTTTCCACCCTTACGAAAGAATCTTTAAAAGACACCGTTTGTTTGTTTCTTATGGATTTTATCTCAGGTCCTAAAAGCTCAATACCCGCCTGATAAGTTTCTATCACCTCATTTTCGTGCAAACCCTCCTTATTTACATATCTTGGTGTATTGTTTTCTACGCTTTTTTTCATATATATAATATACTATGTTATTGGCAAAATTTCAAAAATAATAAATATATTTAATATGATCTAAAAATAGTTCCAAAACCTCATGGGGCATAGGCGGTGACAAGCTTGCCGCGGTTTACAAGTCTACACTCCGCCACCTCCAGAGAAAACGTCTGAAAAATAGCTCTTCTAGGGCAAGCACAAACTGATTAGTTTCATAGTTTTTAATGATAAGAGTTAGATATTATTTTTATGGATGATAAAAGAGTATATATATTTGATACGACGTTAAGAGACGGTGAGCAAGCCCCTGGTTTTTCAATGACCATAGACGAAAAGCTCCAAATGGCTAATCAGCTGGCAAGGCTTGGGGTAGATATCATAGAAGCTGGCTTTGCCATAGCTTCTAAAGGAGATTTTGAGGCTATAAGATTAATTGCTGAAGAGGTAAAAGAACCTACCATATGCTCTTTGGCAAGGGCCAACGAAACAGATATAGAAAGAGCCGCTGAGGCTCTAAAACCAGCCGAGAGAAAACGTATACACACTTTTATAGCCACATCAGATATACACATGCAGTACAAACTCAAAAAAACCAAAGAAGAGGTGTTAGAACTTGCTAAAAAAGCGGTAAGGTTTGCAAGGAACTTCACAGATGATGTAGAGTTTTCCTGCGAAGATGCCACCAGAAGCTCAAAAGACTTTCTTTATAAAATCATAGAAGAGGCTATAAAAGAAGGCGCTACCACTATAAACATTCCAGACACGGTTGGATACGCTACGCCTTTGGAGTTTTATGAGCTTATAAAAAGCATAAAAGAAAATGTTCCAAATATAGACAAAGCCATTATAAGCGTGCATTGCCACAACGATCTTGGCATGGCTACAGCAAACTCACTTATGGCTTTAAAAGCTGGGGCAAGACAGGTAGAATGCACTATAAACGCCATAGGAGAAAGGGCTGGAAACGCAGGACTTGAAGAAGTGGCGATGGCTTTGGTAGTAAGAAAAGAATACTTTGATAATCTTTATACCAATATCAATACAAAAGAGATATACAAAACCAGTAGGCTTTTATGTAGAATTACCAGCAGCTTCGTACAACCAAATAAAGCTGTGGTAGGAGACAACGCCTTTGCCCATGAGTCTGGCATTCATCAGCACGGTGTGTTGTCAAATCCTATGACTTACGAGATCATGAAACCAGAAGATGTAGGATTTCCATCAAACAGAGTTGTACTTGGTAAACACTCCGGAAGACACGCTTTAAAATCTCGTTTACAAGAGCTTGGCATAGAACTTCCAGAAGAAGAGTTTGAAAAGCTTTTTGAAGAGTTTAAAGCTCTTTCTGATAAGAAAAAATACATATACGACGAAGACATAGAAGCCCTCATTTACAAAGATGTATTAAAACAAGACAACAAGTCTTTAAAACTAATAAGCTTTCAAGTGCAAACTGGAGATAACTTACTTCCCACTGCCACAGTTAGTTTAGAGATAAACGGCGAAAAGAAGATTTTTACAGCCACCGGCGATGGTCCTGTAGATGCTGTTATAAAAGCTATAGAAAAAGCCTTACCTCAAGAACCTAAATTCTTGGATTACTCCATAAAAGCCCTTACACCAAACACCGATGCCCAGGCAGAAGCAAGAGTTTTGATAGAGTTAAACGATATAAAATCCTCTGGCAGTTCCACGGATACAGATATAGTAAAAGCCAGCGCAAATGCCTTCTTGGATGCTGTAAACAAAGCGCTTTTCAAAAAACAAGTAAAAGAAAAAGCTATAGAAGGAGTTTAAGTTTTATATGATTTTAAAAGCTCAAAAATCTGAGGTGCTATATCAAAAGCATCAACACCTGTCCATATTTTGAAGCTTTCTAAGCCTTGATAAACGAGCATGGGAAGGCCGTTTACAGCAACGGCTCCTTTCTCTTTTGCTTTTTTTACAAGAGCTGTATCTTTGTATATCACATCAAAAACTATATGATGAGCTGATATCTTATCGTAATCAAAAAGAGCTTTATCATCATCTTTTAAGCCCACAGACGTGGTATTTACTATGATATCTACGTATTGAAGTATATCTTCTATGTGTCCTATCACTTCTACATCAAAAATCTCTTTTAGTTTTAGGGCTTTTTCTATAGTTCTATTGTGAAGGTAAACTTTTACACCAGAGCTTGTAAGAGCGTATATTATAGCTTTCGAAGTCCCACCAGCCCCAAGCACTAAAGCTTTTTTGCCATTTAAAGAAGTTTTTTCTTCCAAAGCCCTTTTAAAACCTATATAATCTGTGTTGTAGGCTTTTATGATATTCTCTTCAAAAAGAAGTGTATTGCAAGAACCTATTTTCTTTACATCATCAGAGATCACATCTACAAATTCCAACACGCTTTCTTTATGGGGTATTGTAATGTTTAGGCCTTTTATAGACATTGCTTTTGCGCCTTTTATAGCGATTTCCAAGTCCTCTGGTTTTACTTCAAAAGGCATATATATAGCGTTTATATTTTTTTTACTAAAAGCAAAAGACTGAAAAACAGGGGATAGACTATGTTTAACTGGATATCCAAAGATACCATAACAAAGGGTTTGACCGTTTGGTAAGTTCATCATCTTAATTTTAACGTAGCTATGGTAAATATTGCAAGAAGTATAGAAACTATCCAGATTCTTACAACAATCTTTGGTTCTGGAGTGCCATTTAGTTCAAAATGATGATGAATGGGTGCCATTTTAAAGACCCGTTTTCCCTTTGTAATTTTAAAAACGCTTACTTGAATTATTACACTAAGGGCCTCCACCACAAACACTCCTCCAGCTATTATAAGGGTTAGTTCTTGCTTTGACATTATAGCAAGCATACCAAGGGCTGCTCCAAGCCCAAGAGATCCCACATCCCCCATAAACATTTGAGCAGGAAAAGAGTTAAACCACAAAAACCCAAGACCAGCCCCCACTACAGCCATACCAAATATAGCAAGCTCACCGGCATTTTCAACATAATGAATCTCAAGATACTTTGCTAATACGGCATTACCAGCCACGTAAGAGATGATACCAAGGGCAAAAGCGGTGGTCATAGCTGGTACTATAGCAAGTCCATCGAGTCCGTCTGTAAGGTTTACAGCATTTGAAGTAGCTATAAGTACAAGCATGATGAAAACTATGTAAAAGTATCCTAAATTTAATTTTAGGCTTTTAAAAAAAGGGAAATACAAATTGGTATCTATATGAACCACGAAGTAAAGAAGAAGCGCACTTACAAAGCTCACTATTATCTGACCAAGCATCTTAGATCTTGCTGATATACCTTTTTTATTTTTTAGTTTTACAAAATCATCTATAAAACCAACAATGGCAAAACCAAGCACGGTAAAAGCCATTATCCATGTTTGGGCTATATCAAGCCTCATAAGCAAAATTGAGGATAATTCAAGACTAAGTATTATTATGAGCCCGCCCATCGAAGGCACAAACTTTTTCTTAGAATGGGTCTCTGGAGTATCTTCCCTCACGTAGCCCCCGTATAATCTATTTAGGGCTGTTACTTTTCTCATAAAAATAGGAGATAAAACAAGTGTAATAAAAAAGCTTAAAATAACAGCCATCAACGCCCTAAAGGTTATATATCTTAATACGTTGAATAAAAATATATGACTTTTAAGGACTAAACCAAGCCAATATAACATCTAACACCTATTTCTACTAAGAAGTCTATCTAAGATTATGGCGGCGGCGTTTCTAACCGAAAGATGATTCCAATCGGAAACCCCGTAGATGGGTTCTAATATAAGATCAAAGGTTTCCATCAAAGATTTTGGTATACCATATCCTGTACCAAATAATATGAGATAGTCGTTTTCACCAGATTTTATAGCCTTAGAAAGCTCTTTGTAAGATATCGTATTTGGATAAGTCCTTGCATCGGTACCCACCGTTATTGGTTTTTTGCCTTTTTTAGAGATAATATCTTCTATAATCTCTTCATAGTTATAAACAAGCTTTACCAAAGATACACTTTCATACCTTGTAAACTGCTTATCTTTGTTTTCTTCTGAAGTCCAATACTCTATCTGTCTTTGGATAACCTCCCTTTGAGCATCCACCGGATGGGCTATATAATAAGTCTCTACACCGTAGGTTTTTGCAGGTCTTGCTATATCATGAAGATCAAGGGTAGTAAAAGATGTAATGATTCTATTTCCGTATCTATCAGTAGCAGGCCAGTGCAAAACCCCTATAAAAACACTCATTTAAACCTATATTCCTCTTTGTTTAAAAGCCTAAAAACGTTGTCTTTGTGTTTATAAAGTATAAGAAAAGCTATAAAACTAGCTCCAAGTTTTTGAGATGTGCTAAAATCTCCTTCCAAAAACAAAAAATACCCTACCAACACAGATGTTATAGAAGCTAAAGATACATATCTAAAAAGATAAAATACAACAGCCCAAACCAAGAACATCTTTAAAGCAAGTAAAGGCGATATCCCAAACACCACTCCAAAGGCGGTGGCTACCCCTTTTCCACCTTTAAAATCAGCTCTATAAGAGTATATATGACCAATCACCGGTGATACCATCACGATCCCAAACCAAAGAGAGCTTGGATCTATATAAAATCTATCTAAAATAGCTATCAAAAATCCTTTAAAAGCATCCAGTAAAAACACCAAAGCACCGTATTTTTTACCAAGGGTTCTGGTGACGTTTGTAGCCCCTGCACTTTTGCTACCAACAGATGTGATATCTATACCTTTGTAAGAGGCTACTATCTTAGCAAACAAGATAGAACCAAGAAGATAACCAAAAACGCTTAAAAGAAAACCTATTATAAACCCCATATCAATAACCGCGATCTTCCTTAGGCTTAAAATCGTTTCCTATAGAAAACATCCAATTAAAGTATTTTTCATAAATATCTGCTAGTTTTTGGCTTTTAATAATAAGAAGGTTTTCATAGTTTAGTTTTTCAGCGGCGGCAGTCCAGTTGTAAGAACCAGTGATTATCTCTTTACCATCTATAACGGCAAATTTGTTGTGCATAAGACCTTTTACAAACCTTGTTTCTTCAACGGGTAAGGTCTTTATAGGAATGCCGGCTCTGTAGAAAAATCTTGATCTTGAATATCTTGTGTTTGCTTCTCTTACATCCATTACAAGTCTAACTTTTACGCCTCTTTTGTAAGCATCTATAACCGCCTGGCCGATGGGTCTTGATGTAAAAGCATACATTGCTATATCTATAAAAGAATGTGCATGATTGATCTCTCTTATAATAGCATCCGATGCCCCGCCGTTGGGTGAAAAATACAC
>Ga0080003_1001346_pt1 | contig 13213 bp, 13 predicted proteins | sample JossMetagenome_FD_69206 | JGI IMG/M metagenome (GOLD analysis project Ga0080003, IMG submission 69206) | Hot spring microbial communities from Joseph's Coat, Yellowstone National Park, USA - JC2_E (SPADES assembly) (version 2) | ecosystem: Environmental > Aquatic > Thermal springs > Hot (42-90C)... | reverse complement strand
CAAAAGTTGATAGAGAAATAAAAGTTGGTCAATATATCGGTACAGTTGCTCCAAGAAAATCCGGTGGTGTTGTTGTGGCTTTACACCATGGATTTTATTTTCTCAACGTTGAAAATGAACAATTAACCTTTATAACCGATCCTGAAAAAGATAAACCTTTCAACAGGTTTAACGATGGGAAATGTGATGTTCGTGGTCGTTTCCTCGCAGGCACGATGCCTCTTGATGAAAAAGAGCCAACTGGCTCCCTTTATTGTCTGGATATCGATCACAGTGTTAGAAAGATGATAAGCGACGTTACCATTTCGAACGGTATAGCATGGAGTCCTGATAGCAAGATCATGTATTACATAGATACAAGGACTAAACATGTAGATGCCTTTGATTACGATGTTGAAAGTGGGACCATTTCAAATAGAAGAACCGTTGTAAATATTCCTGAAAATTCAGGTGGTCCTGATGGAATGACATCCGATTCAGAGGGAATGATATGGGTTGCGCACTGGGGTGGATGGCAGGTTTCAAGATGGAATCCCTACACCGGCAAACAAATTGGTGCAATACGAGTTCCTGTCGAAAGAGTCTCTTCATGCGTCTTCGGAGGGCCGAATCTCGATGAGCTTTACATAACAACCGCAAAACGTGGATTGAGTGAAGATGAATTGAAAAAGCAGCCGGATGCCGGCGGACTTTTTAAAATAAAGGTTGGTATCAAAGGCATGCCAACTTACAAATACGCCGGATGAGCAAAAAATTATTAGCATCTGCCAAATGATCTACATCATATTTTACACATCTTTAATCAAAAAATAATATTCTCCGTTTTGAGAATCGAAATGTTCATTTTTATTGTATGCTAAGTCAACTTTAAATTTCGAATCCAAGTTCTTCCCCATAACTATATTTTACAAATGTCCTCGATGTACTTCGAAGACCATCTTGAGTGTATCCAGAGCCTTCTGTAATATTCATGGTGAAATATTCGACTTTTGAATCAATTTCAGTATACATTGGAGATAATAAAAGTAATTTAAAGATAAAGCATCTAATTTCTTATTATCCAGCTGTAAAGGGTGAAATTAGTCTATTTTCAAAAAATTTGTTTTAAAATGGCTGTTGACAATTGTTATGTATTTATTATATAAACAAACGAAGTTAAATAAATTAGGAGGTTATTTCTTTGTGAACAAAGAAATCAGGTATGAAAACACATTTAAGACTGTCAAAATTCTAATGGAGAAAAAGATCTCGAGAGTGGATCTTGCCAAAGCAACAGGTCTAACTACTGCTGGCATAGGAAAGATCGTTAAGAATCTAATTGATCTTGATATTGTGAAAGAAAAAGAACGTATTTCAAGAAATGTTGGTAAACCTCCTACCATATTAGAGATAGTACCAGAGTCTATACATGTTGTTGGAATTGGAATAGGAAGAGATCGTGTTGAAAGCTGTTTAACAGATGCCAAGGGTAAAATTTTGGATCATGTCTCATCATCATTTGATAATTTGGAGTCTTTGGTAAACACACTTTATGAAAATGTGGACAGCATTTTTAGAAATGCAAAAAGAAATTCTTTAGAGATAAAGGCAATAGGTGTTGGAATCCCGGGAATCGTTAATAAACGTAAAGGTTATTCAGAAAAAACAACGAAGTTTGGAAATTTTGAAAATATACTTTTGAATAAGATACTGAAAGACAGATACAAAGTTGAAGTTTATGTTGAAAATGATGCTGATATGGCAGCAATTGGTGAAAAATGGTTCGGCGGAGGAATACATCTAAATAATTTGATTTATTTTTTAATTGATTCTGGAATAGGTGCTGGAATAGTGATAAACGGATCTATATATCAGGGAGAAATGGGATATGCCGGTGAAATAGGGCATTCGTTGGTAATTAAAGATGGACAGATAAATTATTTTGAAGATGTTTATGGATTAGATGTAATTTTGAAATCAGCGCAAAAATTTTATCCTGATTTAAAAAGCGTCCAAGATTTTAATAAAATTATCGCAAAAAGAGATGATCAAGCGTTAAAGATATTTGGTGATTTTGCAAGAGAAATTGCATCTCTTGTATTGTCTGTTTCAAATGTTACTGGCATTCAAAATGTTTTTATTGGTGGTAAATCCGTCGAATTTGGAAATTCGCTCTTGCAATCAATAATAGAAATTACAGATAATTTTTCATTTCCAAATCATAAATTGAACGTCCAATTTTCTCATCTTGGGGATATCTCGATTCCTTTAGGTTCTGCAACGCAAGCAATCGTAATGCATGTTAGAAAAATTATCACGACAAGTTAAATTCAAAACATATTAAACGGGGGAGGTGAAATTTAAATTTTGGTTTCAAGGTAAGCTTTTTAGATCGCAAATTCAGGAGGTGGAATTGAACATGAGTAAGAAGATTTTTGTGGCTATTGTAATTGTTTTGTTGGTTGCTTCTTTGGCTGTTTTTGCGGATAGCGCAACAGCTAAATACGGTGGAACTGTTAAAATTGCATTTTCAACTGGTTTACAAACACAGAACTACAATCCGTTTAGCCCAAATTTTCTTTATGGCGGAAGGACAATTTATGAGCCTCTTCTCAACTTTAACCTTTACACAGGTAGCATAAGTCCATGGCTAGCAGCTTCTTATAGTTGGACAAATGACAATTTGAAATTGATTTTTAATCTTCGTAAAGATGTACAATGGTCAGACGGCGTACCATTCACGGCAAATGATGTTGTGTTTACCTTTAATTTGATAAAAAAGTATCCTGCTTTGGATCTGAGTAACGTCTGGGGATCCGGGTTGAAATCGGTTACGGCTGAGGGATCCTACACAGTTGTATTTGAATTTTCAAAAGCAAACGTGCCTGCACTCTTTTACATAGGTTCTACTTTTATAGTGCCTGAACACATTTGGTCAAAAGTAAGTGAACCTACAACATGGACAAATCCAAATCCTGTGGGTACAGGTCCATTCTTGTTTAAAAGTTGGAATGCTTCAACTTACACAGAAACTTACGTTAAAAATCCAAATTACTGGCAAAAAGGATTGCCTTACATAGATGGATATGAATTTACAAATAGTCTTTCAAACACCAATACCATGTTGATGCTTCTAAAAGGAGAAATAGACTGGTCAAGTTCATTTATGCCTGGTTTGCAGCAAACTTATGTAGATAAGAATCCAGATACAAACGTTATTTGGATATCAAATGGTTCATTTGTTGCTTTATATCCAAACGATGCAAAATATCCTTTCAATTCAAGTCAATTCCGTATGGCACTTTCTTTAGGAATAGATAAAGCTAAAGTTGCACAACTTGGTGAATTCGGTTATACACCGGCTGCCAATCCTTCCGGAATAACCATTCCTCAACTCAAAGAATGGTTTGATCCGGCACTTCAACCGCTCGTTTACGGTTATGATCCGCAAAAGGCAATTCAAATTCTAAAATTTCTCGGATTGAAGCAGGATTCTTCTGGATATTTTATAAATCCAAATACAGGTAATCCTTTTACTTTCAACCTTATGGTGGTTACGGGCTGGACTGACTGGATTTCAAGTGCACAAATAATAGCAGATGAACTTAAAAGTATAGGGATTAACGTGAACGTTCAGCAAGTATCATATGGACAATACGCTGCTTCGTTGGCATCCGGGAATTTTGATCTTGCTCTTAATGGTCCAGGAGAAGGAATTAACCCTTATTACTATTACAATTCCGTTTTGAACAGTGCTTTTACAGCGCCTATTGGACAGCAGGCAATAAGCAACTACGAAAGATGGAATGATCCTGTAACAGATGCTCTTTTACAGGTATTCACTTCCACGTCTGATCCTGTTGTTCAAAAGCGTGCCATTTCAGAAATTGCCCAAATAATGCTTACAGAAGTTCCTGTGATTCCGTTATTTTACACTCCTGTCTGTGAAGAGTATTATGCAGGGAGATTTGTTAATTGGCCAAGTCCATCGAATCCTTATGATGCCAATGCTCCATGGGATCCAATGGTTATGGAATTGAACATGTTGAATGTCCATTTGAAATAAATTTTATTTGTTCCAGAGGGTGGGAGAGGTTCTCTCCCACCTTTTAAAGAGAAAGGAGAATAACTTTGTACAAGAAGATCACGGGAACATTTCTTGATGAAATAACCTACGATATCGTCTCTTCAAACTGGGGAGAAAAAGAATGGAAGAAAGAGTTTTCAACGATGAAAGAAATTGGTATCGATACAGTTATAATCATAAGAGCTGGATTGGGCGAAAAGATTATATTCAACTCCGAAGTTATATCGAGACACAGAAAAGTGTTGCCGGTTTATCAGGATCTCGCAGAATTGTTTTTGAGGTTATCATCTGAAAACAAGATGAAACTTTTCTTTGGCCTTTACGATTCAAATTATTTCTGGTACAGAAATGATTGGAAAAATGAGGTACAAATAAATATTGAATTTGCAGATGAAGTATGGGAAAAATATGGTAAGTCTCTATCTTTTGCTGGATGGTATCTTCCTCACGAGACAGCTGATACTTCGATGAGGATCATCGATATAAATACAACCCTTGCCCAGTATTTGAAAAAGAAGACTAATCTTCCAATTCTAATATCCCCCTATTTCCTTGGTAGAATTGATCCGTACAGTGTTTTCGTTTATGGAGAACGTGCAACACCAAGATCTGTCGATGAACATATAAGACAATGGGAAGAAATATTTGAAAATTTCAAAGGTTTGGTTGATTACTGCGCTTTTCAGGATGGAACTCTGAATCTTCTCGATCTCGAAGAGTTCGTCAAGGCAACCTCAGAAATTTCAAAGAAGAATAAAATAGAACTCTGGTCTAATGTCGAAACGTTTGATAGAGACGTGCCTATAAAATTTCCACCAATAGATTGGAGAAAATTAGCATATAAGATGGATACCGTTCAACCTTACGTTGATAAACTTATAACTTTTGAATTCTCACATTTCTTGAGTCCTAACTCTATATGGCCTTCTGCTAAGAACCTTTTTGAACGCTATAAGGAATTTTTGTCTACTAAAAGGTAGAGTTAAATCATGGTAAAAGTTTATGGTAAGGACATAGTTGCATCTTTAAGATCACTCGGCCTCAAAAAAGGTGATCTTTTTATTGTTCACAGTTCACTCAGCAGTTTTGGTTACGTTGAAGGTGGAACAAACACCGTTATAGAATCCATGATCAATTCTGTTGGTGATGAAGGCACTATCGTTGTTCCCACACTTACCGGTACCAAAAATGACGGACCGGAAAATCCTCCCATATTTGATGTCAGAAGTACTCCATGCTGGACTGGAAGAATCCCAAATGAATTCATGAAAGATGCACGATCAAGACGAAGTCTTCACCCGACACATTCTGTATCTGCAATAGGACCTTTGACCGATTTTCTCATTTCTGGCCATGAAAATTCGATAACTCCTTGTGGTAAAGGATCTCCATATTACAAACTCGCTGAAAAAGGCGGGTTCATATTATTGATCGGGGTAAATCAGGAATCAAATACGACATTGCACACGGTAGAAGAACTGACAGAAGTCTCTTATCATATGCAAAAGATACCGACGAATTGTGTCATAATAGATTACAATGGTAATAGATTTACCAAAAGTCTTTATTTACACGATTGGGGGACACCGAGAAATTTCCAGAGAATAGACGATGATCTCGAAAGATTGGGAATAATGCGGAAAGGAAAATGTGGAAATTCAACTTTAAGGCTCATAAAATCGATGGATATGATCGAATATGTTGTGAAAAAATTACTCGCTGATCCTGAATATCTCATAAAAAATGGTGATTAAATTTTTAAATGAAGTGTGAACTTCAAGATTGGCATATATACGTTGTCTTAACTGAACTTGAATGATTATAAAAAGAAGGGGAGAAGAATATGAAGAAAAAAGTAAGGGTTGGAATCATAGGAACGGGTAGTATAAGTCAATTACACGTTGAATCTTATAAAAAATTAGAAGATGTTGAGGTTATCGCAGCTTGCGATGTCAACGCAGAAAGAGTTAGAAAATACGCGCAAAAGTATGGCATTCCGAATGTTTTCACAGATTACAAAGAACTGCTTAAGATGAAGGAAATAGATGCCGTAAGCGTAACGACATGGAATAACTTTCATGCGCCTATATCCATAGATGCACTTAAAGCGGGAAAAGATGTGCTGTGTGAAAAGCCGCTTGCACTCAACGCTGAACAAGCCGAAGAAATGGTTGAAACATCTAAAAAAACAGGAAAATTGCTTATGGTAGGGTTTGTGAGACGTTTCGGAGAAAATGCCAAGATGTTAAAGCAATCTGTCGATCAGGGAGAACTCGGAAAGATCTATTACGCGAAGACGGGCGTCATAAGAAGATGGGGAAATCCAGGCGGATGGTTTTCGGATAAAAAGCGTTCCGGTGGCGGACCGATCATCGATCTTGGCGTTCATATGATAGATTTGGTAAGATTTTTAAACGGCAAGCCAAATGCCGTCTCCGTAACCGCTTCTGTTTTCAACCATCTTGGGATGAAACCGGAGATAAAAGGGATAAACAAATATTACCCCGCAGATTACTCGGAGTACAACGACGTTGAGGATGCGGCAACCGCTCTTATAAAGTTCGATAACGGCTTGACCTTGTTCTTTGAAACAAGTTGGGTCATGCACGTAAAAGAAGATTACCTTTACCTCAGTCTTTACGGAGACAAAGCCGGAGCGCAAATGGAACCTTTCATAGAGTACTACGAAGAAAAGAATCACTATTTCACGGACGTGAAACCTCTTGTCGATCCGGCCTCTTATGATTTTGTCCATAACTTCGAAGAGGAGATAAAGCACTTCAGAGATTGCGTCAAAGACGGAATAAAGTGTCTGAATCCGGCAGAAGATGGCCTTGCCCTTATGAAGATATTGGATGCCATTTACGAATCTGGCAAAACAGGTCATGAAGTCATGATAAAGTGAAAGGGTGGTAGGATATGAAATTGTCCGTGAGTATATGGAGCGTACATGAGAAGGTATACAACAAGGAAATGGACAACATCGATTTCATTTCATTTTGCCATGACAATGGAGTCAAATATGTGGAACTTTTGGATAATTTTTTGAGTGTCAAAGAGATAAAAGCAGTTAAAGCAAATTTGAAAGAAAGAAAGATGGAAGTTTCGTCCTATTCCATAAACAACGATTTCGTTCAGAGTAAAAAGGTCGATCGCGAAAAGCAAGTAAATTACATCAAAGAAAGTATTGAAATAGCCTGCGATCTCGGTGCGAAATACATAAGAGTTTTCAGTGGAGAAGAAAAGGAAGGTATCGCCTTTGAAGATGCAAAACAATGGATAATAGACGGATTCAAAGCGGTCGTACCTTATGCGGAAGAAAACGACATCACACTGGTGATAGAAAATCATGGCCTTTTCGTCGGAAAAAGCAGCCAGGTTAAGGATCTCATAAATGCCGTGAGTTCTCTCAACTTCAAATCAAATGCCGATGTCGCGAATTTTTTGCTTGCCGATGAAAAGCCTCTCGATGCAATTAAAAATCTCAAGGATCACATAAGGTTCGTTCATTTCAAAGATTTCAAGCAAGTATCTTCGGGCAAAAACGGTTACAGATCTTTGAGCGGCAAAATGTACGAAGGCACTGTTTTGGGAAAAGGAGAAGTGCCTTTGAAAGAAATCGTCGAATTTCTGCATGCAAATAGTTACGATGGTTTTCTTTCCATCGAGTACGAAGGAACCGGAGATCCGATAATCGACACCGAAGAAAGCATAGAATACGTAAGGTCAATAATCTTGTGATCTGGCAATTTTACCTTTTAGAGCTTCTCATATACATACCAAGAGCATTTTTTTCATTCATAGGAAATTACTTCAACGAATTGCACTTTTCAGATCTCCAAAATGGAATCCTTGGAAGTGTTGCTGCGATAATAGTTTTGGCTTCTAATCCTTTCTGGATGCGTCTGGCAGATAAAAGGATCAAAAATAAGGTGCTTGCATTTGTGGCGCTTGCAAGCACCGTTTTGATCTGGGGAGTTTACACTTTTAAGAATTTTCTACCAGTTTTGATTATGACTTTCGCTGTAGGCTTTGTCTGGACTGCAATACTTCCTCTGGCCGAATCTATCTCGATCGAGCAACTGAACAGACACGGTTCTTCTTTTGGAAAGGCCAGAATGATGGGCTCAATAGGGTTTGCACTTGCGATGATCTTTTTTGGCTATTTGAAAAGCAATCTTATCTTTTTTGCCATAGGATCACTTGCTTTTTTATCAATTGGCCTTTCTGCAATATTTTTGATTCCTAAAACTCAGGGGTATAATGTAAAAAAGGTGAGAAATAAATTTTCTTTTAAAAATTTGCCAGGCGAATTTTATCTCATGCTTTTGCTTGAAACGCTTGTCATCTCTTCGGGAAATTTTGGCCTTTACTTTTTTCCAATTCTCATGAAATCAAGGGGAGAATCCGTCGCTTATGCAGGAATTGCCATAGCGGTTCACGCGTTGTCCGAAGTTCCATTTTTGTTTTTTGCGGATCGTATCGTGACAAAACTGGGCGTCAAGAAAATACTTGTCATCGCATCTTTTGCTTACGGAATAAGATGGATCCTTACATGGTCTATAACCGATCCGGTTCTTGTCATAGCATTTCAGGCCTTTGAATTTTTCAATTTTATAGCCATATATTACGCCATCTGGCATTACGTCAGTTTGAATATCAAGCCTGAGCACAGATCGGACGCACAGGCCATATTCTGGGTTGTAACGATAGGAATTTCTGCGATCTTTGGATACATCTTGGGTGGCTTGGTTTCAAATCTTTTCGGTGTTGCAAATGGATATCTTTTCTTCGGACTACTTTCGATGATCACAGGAATCGCTTACTGGATATACGAATATTCGAAAAGTGTGAGAAAATTGAATATGTCATGAACAAAAATTTTACATATACTTGATCAACTTTAAATATGAAATATCGTTGGCTCCGGCATTCGCCTTTCGGTGTCTGTCCTCGCTGTGCTGCGAAGGCCACCTCGAGGCATCATGCCCTGCGCCGAACACAAATGTTCATTTCACTTTTAAAAGAGATTTAGTATACCAAAAACCATTCGAAATTCAATGTGAATTGGGAGGTCGATTTTGGAAAAAATCAAAAGTGAGAAACATTTTTTCTCGTTTTCATCAAAAAACACTCCTGCTTTGAGTGTTGCTTCGGGAAACGTTGTGGAAATCGAGACAATGGATTGTTTTTCAAATCAAATTCAAAACCCATCCGATACCGTTGAAATGATTGACTGGTCAAAGATTAACCCTGCAACCGGCCCGATTTTAGTCGAAGGTGCCGAAGCAGGTGATACTTTAAAAGTTGAAATTCTTGATATTTCCGTTGCAAAAAAAGGAGTCATGGTTGCGGGTAAAGATGAAGGCACGCTCGGACATTTACTCGAAGGGGTACATACCAAAGTGATACCCATAAAGGGAAGCGTGGCCATATTCGATTCAAAACTTTCGATTCCGCTTAACAAGATGATAGGAGTCATAGGTGTTGCGCCAAAAGCAGGAGAAGTCAGTTGCGGTACGCCGGGATCGCATGGTGGAAATATGGACAACCTTATGATAACGACAGATTCCACACTTTACCTACCTGTTTTTGTAAAAGGTGCTCTCTTTGGCCTTGGCGATTTGCATGCGGCTATGGGTGACGGAGAAATAGGTGTGACTGGCGTAGAAGTTGCGGGCAGCGTAAAATTGCGATTAGAAGTTGTAAAAAACTTGAAAATCAGCGATCCGATATTGTCAAACGGTGATTATTTTACAACCATTGCGTCGGAAAAAACAGTTGATGATGCGATCACCAAGGCAACGGAGAATATGGCTTTCATTTTAAAAGATAGGATCCCTTTGAATTTGCATGAAATAGCCATGATCATGAGTGCGACCGGTCAAGCGCAAATATGTCAGATGGTAGATCCTCTCAAGACGGCGAGATTCGCGATGCCAAAATGGGTTCTTGACGCATACAAATTTGAATTGTATTGATATATGTTTGCTGAAATTCGAATCGATTCGATACGTCAATCATAAGTGAACATTTGTGATCTGATTTGTTAGACGTGATATATCGGACCATTCCTTTGACGTTGTGCGTGGAAACCCTCTTACAGTATACTCTCGGTCATTTTACTCCTTCGCAAGTTTGACGGCAGTTCCGTAAGCAAGGATTTCGGCTGTACCCTTCATTATCTCACTTGTCGTAAGCCTTACCATTATAATTGCGTCAGCCCCTAATTTTTCGGCTTCGGAAACCATTCTTTCAATGGCCATTTCTCTTGATTTAGTGAGAAGCTCTTGATATCCCTTTATTTCGCCACCCACAAGCGTTTTTAAAGATGCGGCTATGTCTACTCCTACATTCATTGACATTACCGTATTACCTCTCACAAGGCCTAAGATGCTTTCTACCTTTCTGTTTGGAATATTTTCTGTAGTCGTAAGAATCATCTTACCATCCTCCTATATGTCCATATTTTTGAATTTGAAATATGTAAATCCAAGCAACAAAAAACTCAAAAGTGATAAGATTATAATTTGAATTACGCCGACTCCCGATCCACTCAATACATCTATTGAGCCCATGTAATCGAAAACTCCAAGAAAACGCGTTTGTTCGAATATGCCAAGCACGTAAATTCCAACAAATACGGCCATATCTGCCAGAATAGCCCTTTGTATTTGGTAATATAAAAGTGATCCACATCGCCCACAGAAATTGATCCACTATCTTGAATAAACCTTTCCGGAAACTGAGATAATATTTCCTGGAAAGGAGCAGATGGAGGATGAAGAATATGTACGATGTGGAAAAGATTTTGGAATTGTACGACCAGAGTGGATCTATTCGGTTTGTTGCAAAGCAGATGCATATCTCGAGAAACACCGTTTCCAAGTATCTCAAAAGAGTTGAACAGTACAGGAAAAAGGAAAGACCTTCTATTATTTACAGGAGTCCTTCTCATCGCAAGATTTCTCCTGAGGCAATTGAAAGAGTCAATATGCTTTTGGAAGAGAACAAAGTTAAGCCTGTCAAGCTAAGATACACGGCAAAGAAAATATTTTCAATTCTTATTCGTGAAGGATACAAGATAAGTTATACTTCTGTCAAAAGGATAGTTCATGAATGGAAAATGAGAAACACAAATCTCAACGAAGTTTTCATTATGCAAATTCCTGTAATTGGGAAGCGTGCTGAATTCGATTGGGGATATGTACCGTTGAATATAAAGGGAGTATTGAAATCATATCCTGTGATTTTCATGGTTTTAAACAATTCTTTGTATCGGTATGCGTGTATCTTTGAAAGGGAGACTCTTCTTGAGGTGATTGAGGGTCATATTCAATTCTTCAAACAGATTGGTGGTGTTCCTAAAACAATATTCTACGACAATCTTAAAGTTGTAGTGGATGATTCAAGAGAGAAAAAGATAAATGAGCATTTCCTGCAATTCAGTTCATTTTTTAACTTTACGCCGATTCCGTGCAATCCATCTTCTCCAAATGAGAAGGGTACAGATGAAGAAACGGTTGGATTTGTGAGAAACTATTGCTTTAGTGAAAGAAATGAATTCGATTCGGTCGACGAAGCAAATGAATTTCTCTCATTCAAACTTAACGAAATAAACTCCGGGCATGTCAGTAAAAGAGAACTTACTCCTTTGGAAGGATTGTCTCAAGAGAAAGATTATCTTATCCCATTACCAACAGCGGAGTACAACAATTACATTATTGAGAAAAGAATGATTTCCAAATATTCAATGATTTCATTTGAAGGCAATTATTATTCAGTGCCAGAGAATCACCAATCGAGAAGCATAGTCCTGAAGGTATATCCTCAAAAGATTGAAATGGTCGATTCTGACAAAGCAATAGCCGAACATAGAAGACTAAGTTCAAAGGGCGAATATTCAATTGAGATAACACACTATTTGACAACCCTAAAAAGAAAGCCCGGAGCTTTAGCGAACTCGAGGGCTTTCACAAGTCTCAACGAACAGTTGAAGACCATATTCAACGAATACTATTATACCAAAGATGTAGTCAAGTTCGTTGAGATATTAGAATTGTTGAACAATTACAAGCAAGAAGATATTTCGAGAACAATGGATAAGCTTTTAGAAGATGGGATAACACCGACATATGAGACAGTCAAGAATGTGCTTGAACAAAGGGAAATAAGACACGAAGAATTCGAATATCCGGGGATAAAAATTGAGCCAGGAGATCCTCAAATCTACGACAGTCTGGTGACACACTCATGAGTGAAGAGATAAAGATGCTTTTCAAGAAATTGAGGATGCCAGGAGCATATGAGATGTATGAAAAGATAAGAGATAAAAGCAAAGACAATTTTCTTGAAGAGATATTGAGAGCGGAAATAGAATCGAGGAATAACAGTACCATAGTCAAGAAGATAAAACGAGCAGGATTTCCTACTCTCAAAAGATTTGAAGAATTGAAAGTAGAATATCTTCCAGAAGATGCACAAAAAAGGATTGAAGAATTAAAATCTCTTGAATTCATTGAAAAACACAGGAATGTCATAATGCTTGGGAATTCGGGAACTGGAAAGACACATCTTGCAACAGCGATGGGAATACAGGCATGCGAAAAAGGCTACAACGTGTCATTTAAAACAACGGCGAAATTGGTTAACGAGTTGAAAGAGGCAAAAGACAATAGACAGCTTACGAAATATGCGAGAGTTTTTGAGAAGTACGATATAGTGATTCTTGACGAGTTAGGATACATTTCATTTGACACGGAAGGGTCTGAGTTGTTATTTCAATACATAGCAATGAGATATGAAAGGAAAAGTACGGTCATAACGACGAATCTTGTCTTTTCAGAGTGGATAAAGATTTTTCATGATAAGGCTTTGACAATGGCATTGCTGGATAGGATAACACATAATGCGATTATCTTAAACATGAACGGAGAAAGTTATAGAAGGAGGCAAGAAACAAAGAGATGATTGAGGTGGATCAATTTTAATGGGCGCGGTGGATCAATTTTTCCTTGACTTTTTACAAGGGTTTTTAAAAGTCAATTTTTTGGAAAAGTATGTGAACATGTACATATAAAAGTGAGATAAATATATTTATAGCAATGGATGAGATTAAAAAGCAGATCGTCGTCGATCTCCAGGGGA
>Ga0080003_1001344_pt1 | contig 13245 bp, 11 predicted proteins | sample JossMetagenome_FD_69206 | JGI IMG/M metagenome (GOLD analysis project Ga0080003, IMG submission 69206) | Hot spring microbial communities from Joseph's Coat, Yellowstone National Park, USA - JC2_E (SPADES assembly) (version 2) | ecosystem: Environmental > Aquatic > Thermal springs > Hot (42-90C)... | reverse complement strand
ACGGTCATCGCCTCATCCCTATTCCCCCGCACCCCGCTCGGGGTTTCATCGGGCTTGGGGGCGTTCAGGGCCACCCCAGGGGCCCCACATCTTGAGTACTCGGTTACGTACCTCCTGTATATGCTGATTGCGGTGACAACTTAATAAACCTATATTGAAAGTTGAAACAGCTACGTGGGGCGCGCTACTCCTGCCTCGCCCATGGGGCCTGCGGGGCCAGCGGCTGAGTGATGGGGGCGGCGGCTGCGGAGGCCGTTGTAGAAGTGCTTGTGGAGTAGGACTCCAGGTCCTGCACCCACGCCTGGGCGGCCTGCTGGAGGGCCTGGGAGGCGTTGGTTATCTGCCCCTCCAGGTAGCCCAGCACCTCCTTCTCCAGGGCTGGCTCGAGAGCCGTGGTGCTTATTGGCACGGCCGGTATGGCGGCGTAGGCGTGCTCAGCGGCGTAGAAGGTGGCGTTTATCCACTCCCTCTCATAGGAGGGAAGCGAGGAGTTCTCGAGGAGTAGCTGGTAGGCCTGCTTGGATATCGGGAAGTTGGTCATGTTGTAGAAGGAGGCGGCCTGCACCTGCGGGCTGGCTATGAAGCTAATGAACTCGAGGGCGAGCTGCTTGTGGGCGGAGTACTTGCTGACGCCGAAGAACGTGGCGCCTCCAAGGGCATAGCCTCCGGGCGCCGGGGCCAGCCTGATATCAGTCAGGTTATTCATGTTAGTGAAGTAGGAGAGCTGCGCGGCAAAAATGAAGGCGCCTGGGGCGTAGTTTGGCTGCTCAAGCAGCGGCACCACGTTGTCATATGACACGAGAAGGGCCGTGGGCGGCGGCATGTAGCTTACTATCTCCCTCTGCACCTCGAGGGCATCAACCCCGGCGGTGCTGTTGAAGGCCGGCGGCGGGAAGCCGTGGTTCCAGCCGCTCGGTACGCATCCCATGAAGAGGTCGCCGTAGAGCGGCATCAACCCCATCACGTTGCCGCAGTTCAGGGAGGGGCTGTGCATGTAGTACCACTCGAAGACGAGGGCGTAGGCCTCGTAGAGGTCGAGGTCGCCGGTCTGGTCCCAGAGCAGTATGCCGTACTTAGTTATGTGGTGAGAGGTGAAGAACTGGCTCGCGTCTGCCAGCTGACTCCAGTTGTTCCAGGTCCACGGGTTGAGGCTGAAGCCGTACTCCTGCCTGAACTCCTGCTGAAGGGTCGCGTTGTCGAAGTAGTTAGCGTAGTAGGCCAGCAGCATGACGCTTGTCCCCCTCGCCACGCCGTAGGTCACGTTGCCTACAGTGCCACCGAGGGCCTGGACGGGGTAGAAGAGGTCTGAGATGTTAACGTAGGTGCTGTTGAGGGGCACGAGGTAGGGCACGAACTCCATGGTGTTGGCAGGCGTGTACGTCACTATGTCGTACTGGCCCTGGCCAGACTGAAGCTCCGTGAGCTCGTTGCTTATGTACTGCGTGAACGGGAACGCTATCACGTTGACCTTTACGTTAGGGTGCTCCTCCTCGAAGAGGTGAGCTGCGAACTCCATGAAGCCCTGGCCCGTCTTCCCAGTGTAGGTGACCACAGTCAACGTCTCTGGCGAGCTGACGGTCATAGAGGTTGAGGTCGTGGTGGTCATCTGAGTTGTCGTTGTTGTGGTAGTCATGGACGACGTTGTAGGGCTTGAGGTCGTCACATGTCTCCTCATGGAGTAGGCCAGGCCGCCTGCAACGGCCACAACTACTATGATTATCACTATGGCCGCGAGGGCCCCCTGCTCAGGGAGTTCACGCGCATAACACCGCCTGACGCTGCGCGCTCCTGAAATAAAAGCCTACCTCCTCGTTCACTAGAGTTTCCTTAGACAGCTGTAGCCCTATTTAAAATATATAGGAAACAGGTGTTTACATAGGTAAGGTAGATAACGCATAAATAGCTAGCAAGGCCTTACTAGAGCGGTGAAATCGTGAAGGCAATTTCAGCTAAGGTCACAGCCCTAATAGTCATTATTGTAGTTATAGTTGCCGTCGCTGGCGGGGCCCTATACGTGGTCGGCAGGAGGCACACCACAACTACGACATCCACTACGACATCCACAAGTACTACCAGCGTCACAGCGACCCCCTCTACAACTCTGACAGTAGCAACATACGCCGGGGCGCCGGCCCAGCCACTGCTTAACGCTGCGGCCACCGTCTTCGAGGAGGAGCACCCAGGCGTCAAGGTTAAAGTCGTTGTGTTCCCCTACAGCCAGTACATAAGCAACGAGCTCACGGTGCTTCAGTCTGGCCAGGGCCAGTACGACATAGTGACGTACACTACTACGACCGTCGGTCAGCTGGCCCCCTACCTGCTGCCCCTCAACTCCTCGGTCATAAACGAGACTGACATACTGCCGCCAGACCTCAATGCCGCTGGGCTTTACCGGAACCCGCTCACGGGCAACGTGACGTGGGTGGGCGTGCCCATACAGACCGACGGCATAGTTATACTCTATAACAAGAACCTGTTCAACAACGCGACCCTTCAGCAGGAGTTCTACAGCGAGTACCACGTACAGCTCAACCCAGAGACCTGGGGCAACTGGACCACGGTGCTTGACGTTGACCAGTTCTTCACATCACACAATATAACTAAGTACGGGGTGCTCCTCTACACTGACCAGAACGATCTGCCGGAGGACACCTTCCTGGCCGTCTTCGGCTACTACTACGTGCACAACTCGACCCTGAACTGCGGCAGCCCCTTCGGCGTTACTGGCTTCGGCACGCTCTTCATGGGATGCGTGCCGAGCGGCTGGAGGTTCCCTCCGCCCTCCTTCAACAACAGCGTCGGCGTGCAGGCCCTTGAAACTCTCAAGGAGCTGGTCAGCTATGAGCCTAACCCGACACAGCTCCAGGTGACATTTGACAACTCGCTTGAGCTCCTCATGAGCGGCCAGGCCGTAGCCATAGGCGGCTACCTGGGCCAGCTGCCGAGCATCGCGGGCACGCCCAACGCCAGCGTAATAGGCGTAGCCCCGCTGCCCGGGAACACCATAAGGATAGGGCTGACGTACATAGGGGTAAGCAAGTACTCGGCCCACAAGAAGCTCGCCCTGGAGTTCCTCCAGCTTGTCGAGTCGCCTCAGTTCCAGGAGGAGGCATTCGTGCAGACCTACGTGTTCCCGTCCTCCAGGCATGCCTACCAGCTGATACTGTCGAACAGCTCAATACCGCTCTACCTGAGGCAGTGGGCCCAGTCAGCATTAGCGGCCGCTAACACCACTGCCTACGTGGCCCCCTACTTCCCGGCGATAACTAGTTCGGTCAACAGCCAGGTGGGCGAGTACCTGTTCAACTACATAACTGGGTCCATGTCGAGCCCCCAGCAGGCCCTCCAGGAGGCCGCCGCCGCCCTGGCTAAGGCCATTGAGGCCTACTACAGCGGCTACAGCGCTACCACGAGCTCGTCCTAAAGGGCTTACAGCCGAAAGCCTCGCCCCTCAGGGCGGGGAGGAGGCCAGCTCAAGCGCTCTTCCCTTTCTTTTTCTCGCCTCATTACAAGTAGTCCCACACGCCCCTGCCCTTGTAGTTGTACACTATAGACTTGTAGGCAGTGACGAAGTCTATGGTGTACCCTTGGCGTGGGCAGCGGGGGAGCTCAAAGCGGTGAGCCCTCCCCTCCTAGCCCTTCACCCTTTTTATTTTCCCCTTTCAGAACACCCGGGACCGCCTTGAGGAAGTGCATAGTGGCCAGCGGCATCCTGGTCGAGGGCGGCAGGGCCCTCATGATATGGCACAGGAAGCTCGGCGTCTGGCTCTACCCAGGGGGCCACGTGGAGCCCAACGAGACCCCCAGGGAGGCCGTCATAAGGGAGTTCGAGGAGGAGACGGGCCTCAGGGTCGAGGCGGTTGGGCCCACCTACGGCATAGGCGATGGGGAGGTCACGGACGAGCCAATGCCCATGGTCATACTCCTCGAGACCGTGAGGTACCCCGATGAGACCCACGTACACTACGACCTGGTCTTCAGGGTCAGGAGGGTCGGCGGGGAGCTGAGGGAGGGCACGTGGATGACGCCTGAGGAGCTCGCCAGGGCTAAAACCTACGATAACGTGAGGAGGGCGGTCATGCTAGCTATGGCCCTCTCCTCCAAGGAGAGGGGCTAGCGCTGGCTGAGGTACCTCATTATCGCGTTCGCGGCGTCCATGCCGCTCTTGAGGGCCGGCCCCAGCTGGCTTGGCCCGTGCACCACGTCGCCTGCGGCGAATACCCCCTTCCTGTCAGTCATCATGTCCTTGTTGACCACTATTGTACCCCACTTCGGGTCGATCTTTATGCCGCAGCACTCGCCCTCGAAGGGCGGTGTGGCCCTCTCGCCTATGGCCTCTAGGACGAAGTTGAAGTATGCGTCGAACTCACTCCCAGGTATGGGCTCAGGCCTAGGCCTCTTCTCGCCTGGGACCTGCACCAGCCTGTTCCTTATTATCCTTGCAATCCTCTTGCCGGCCTCCTCCCTGTAGGCTATGGGCACGGTGAGCTCCCAGATCTCGATCCCTGAGGCCTCGAGGTTTGTCATCTCCATGGGCCCCATGGGGGCCTCGTTCCTGGTCCTCCTGTAGCTCAGCACTATCTTCCCCATCCTCTCCTTGTACTCAGGGTAGGTCCTCGGCACGTAGGCAGCGTCCTCAGCTGTGTAGCCGCCCCCCACGACGAGCAGATCGCCCTTGATGTCAGGCACTATGTCCCAGGGCCTGTAGCCGAACTTAGCTAGGTGGGTGGCTATGAGGAACTCCATGGCCGGGTAGACCCAGGGCATCTCCTCCCCAGGGACGTTTGACTTGTTGCTCGTCCAGGTGCCGGTGGCTATGAGGACGGCGTCGTATGACTTTATGATATCCTCAAGGTCAACTACGTTCTTAGCCTTCACCAGCTCGTCCATCCTCTCGAGGTTCCTGTTGCCGACCTTCGTGTTGAGCACGAACTCGACGCCGGCGTCCATCAGCTCCCTCACGCCCTCCCTCACCGGGGGCTTCGGTATCCTGTCCACATGTATGCCGAAGATGAGCATGCCTCCGGGCTCTGGCATCATGTCGTAGATCGTGACGTCGTAGCCCTTGCACCTGAGCAGCCCAGCTGCCCCAAGGCCAGCCGTGCCCGCCCCAACTATGGCGACCTTCTTTCCGTTGCTTGGGGGCACCTGGTTAGGCTTACACCTGAGGAACTTCAAGCTAACCTGCACCCCTGGGCAGAGCTATAGCAAGGAATTTATGCGTTAAAGGTAACGAGAACCCGGTGTCGAACGCCTTGGAGTGCGAGAGGGGGAGCGCCGAGGACTGCGGCGCGAACTGGATGGTGTGCCCCTCGGGCCTGCCAGAGGAGCTTGGGGAGCACATGATGATCTTCAAGTACTTGAGGCCGGGCTCGCTCATACCTGCGGTGTCCCAGGACATGGAGTGGGCATACTTCCTCTACTTCAACGAGAGCGGGGCCGGCTTCTACCTAGCAATGAGGAACGAGAAGTTCAACGACCCCGCCTGCGCGCAGAGGGTGAAGGAGGGCCTCATGAACGGCGTTGACGAGGTCCTTGAGGGTGACCCGCACAGGTCCCTGGTTGAGTACATAATCACCAACGTGATGTTCCCGGCCTGAGAGTAAGGAGGAGCCGTTAAGATCACCTAAGGCAAGGGCGAACGGGGAGGCCGCTTGAAGGTCTTTGACTACAGGGGGAAGGAGTGCCCCGAGGGCTACGTGCTGGCCATGAGGGTCATAGACGGCCTGTCGCCCGGCGAGGAGGCGGAGGTTTTAATGGACTCGTGGCGCTGCGCCGCCATGATAGCCTACTCGCTAAAGGACAACAGAAGGGTGAAGGTTGACGTCGACAAGGAGGGGAGCGTGATAAAGTTCAGGTTCACGAGGCTGAGCGCCCCTACATAACCTTTAACGCCTTTAAAGCCATCGCATCACGTTTAATACGGAATTACCTGGCCTCCCCTTAATGTCCTCAGCTGATGACGGGCCCCGCTCACGAGGCGAGGGCGAAAGGGGGCCGCGGATGGGAGGGTAGCGGCGCTGCCCTCGATCAGCCCCTATGACCTGAGGGTGGCGCGGGTAATGCATCAGGAGGGGCGCCCGCGGCGCTGAAAGTAATCAATGGTGAGGGTTAGTTGCGCCGTGGGTAAACGCCCTCCTAGGCCCCTCGGCGTATAGTATGCCCACCAGGAAAGGCGTCGGCCTAAAGCTGACCTCCCTGAAGCGCCTCGAGGCCTCCCTGATGAGCTGGCTCGGCGTCATCATGCTAAGCACCGTCCTGTGTATGTCACCGAACTTCAGCCCATCCTTGCCGCAGCCCATGGCCAGCCCTATGGCTGGCCCCGCGTACCTGAAGTGGAAGAGCGAGAGGCCGAGCTCGAGGGGGCTCTCGGGCCTGTAGAGGTCGACCATAGCGAGCCTCCCATCGTCAGCCAACACCCTTGAGAACTCGTCTAGGGCCCCAAGGTAGTTGGCGGCGTCCCTGAAGGAGAACATAGCAACCGCGCCGTCGAAGGCCCCCTGCCTGAACGGCATGCCCTCAAAGACCCCCCTCACGGGCCCGGTGCCGTCGCCCGCAGCCAGCGCGGCCCTCCTGAGGTTCAGGGTGCCCGGGTCCATGGCAACTATCCTGGCCCTGGGGTAGAGGGTCCTCAGCACCTTAGTTGAGGTGCCGGGGCCGCAGCCCGCGTCAAGTATTGTAGACGGGGGGTCCCTGTCGTACCCTATCAGGGCCGCGGCCAGGAGCCTCAGCCTCCTGGCGAGGTAGAGGCTTATGGCGTCGCTCACGGGCTCATAGCAGCCCTTGGTTGAGAGCATCTGTATGTCATTAACTATGAGGTCCCACAGCTCGCCCTCAAGGCCTGACATCGGGGCCCAGCTCCAAGGCAGCTCTGGGCAAGCTACTAAATAACGGCTTGCTCAAGCTCCTCCTGCGTCAGGTTCAGCATTATGCCGCCGACCAGGGCCCTAACGCTGTCGACCTCAAGCGTCAGGAGCGTCAGTGCAGCAGCCACAAGGGCAGGCGTGAAGGGGTAGCCCTCGAAGGCCGCGAGGGAGGCCCTGTGGGCGGCTAGCCTCGCTGACCTCCTGGCTGAGGCCATGAGCTCCTTAACGCTCCTGCCCTCAAGCTTGACGTACCTCAGGGCCGGGGAGACGTCCATGACCAGTCCTGTGACCTCGCCCTCGAGGCCCCTCTCGTACGCCGCCGCCAGGAGGGCCCAGTCAACGCCGCAGACCTTCGGCCCCTCCACCGCCCTAGCAAAGGTCTTGGGGTTCAGCCTTAGTGCCCAGGCCTCCAGGAGCCCAAGGGCCGCCCTCTCCTCCACCAGGGGGCACATGATCCTCTCCACGTCCTTTGCCTCAGGGCCGCCTACGGCCGCAAGGGCCCCCCTGAGCACGAGGGAGCCGCCGAGCAGCGAGAGGAAGGTGAAGACCTCAGGCTGCCTGAGATCCGTATAGGCCTCCAACGCCATGGCTACTGCCCCCTTAAGGTCCCTGTCCCTCACCGCCTCCTGAAGCCTTGAGAGGCTCGCCGACGCCTCAAGCTCCTGCAGCACGTGGGCGGTGGAGCTGAGCCCCCACTCCATTGAGGGCAGCCACCTGGGCGGGGGCTGGCCCTCGGCGAGGGCCCTGGCCACAGTCATGATGTCCTCGAGCTCCCTGAGCCTCCCGAAGGCGTTTATGAGCCCCCTTGCCTCAGCTGGGGCCAGCCTGTAGACCTCCTCAAGGTTTGAGAAGTAGACCGCGGCGAGCGCCCTCTCGAGCGACTCAGGGTCCTTGGCCTCCGCGGCCCGCGAGTACAGGCTTTCCCTCAGCGCCATGACGGCCTCGCTGAGGGGAGGGGCTATCTCCTTCAGCTTAGGCCCCAGCATCCTTGACTTCATGTACCTGAGCACGGGGACCAGGCGGGCGTAGTCGGCAGACCCTGGCAAGGGCCGCACCTCAGCCTGACAGCGCCTTCTTTATCGTGTCCAGCACTGCCTGCACGGCGGTCTCCCTGTTCCTCTCCACCTGCTCCCTCAGGCCCCGCTCAGCCTCCTGCAGCCTCCTCTGCATGTCCTCCTCAACCCTCCTCCTCTCTGCATCATATGCCTCCTGGAGCTCCTTCAGTGCCTCCTGGAGCAGGGGCTCCACCGAGGACGACATCTTGGCTGAGAGGCCGTCCGCCAGCTTAACTATGGCCGCCTGCTGCTCCTTCACGTAGGCCTCGGTCTCCCTTATCTTGGACTCGAAGGTCAGCACGGCGCCCAGCAGCCTGTCAACTGGCCCCTTTGAAGACAACCCGCTTCCCAGGCTTAGGGCCTTAACCTTACTTAAAAGCTTTTAAAATACTTTAGAATGTGCCAAGGGCTCACCAGCTAGTCCTAAAAACCTCTGCAGGCAGATAGCTGGGGCGTCAGCGCTTGGAGCGCGTCCGAGTGCTTGGCGAGGAGCTGCCCTACGCCAGGTGGCTGCTCCTCAAGCTGAGGGACAGGAGGACGGACCCGCCCGCCTTCAGGCTCTACATGAGGGAGGCCGGCAGGCTGCTGGCAATAATGGCCTCAAGGGAGCTGGAGTGGACCAAGGAGGCTGTGACCACGCCCCTGGGCGTCCAGGCCGAGGAGCTTGAGCTGGCCTCGCAGCCCCTGCTCGTTGGCATTCTGGGCGCCGCCCTCCCCCTGCTCGAGGGCTTCTCAGACGTATACCCACAGGCCCGGGTAGGCCTCGTGGCGGCCAGGAGGGTGGAGGAGAGGGACGGCGTCAGGGTGGAGCTCTACTACAGGAGGCTGCCCAGGGTGCACGGGGGGGTCGCGGTAGTCGTTGACCCTATGCTGGCGACGGGAAAGACCGTGGACAGGGTGATAAACGAGGTCAAGTCGCTAGGCTCCGGCAAGGTTATAGTGGGATCAGTCATAGCCTCAAGGCAGGGGCTGGCCTACATAACATCAAGGCACCCTGACGTCACAGTGTACACGCTGGCCGTCGACCCAGAGCTGAACGCCTCCTTCTTCATAGTGCCCGGCCTGGGGGACGCCGGGGACAGGGGCCTGGGCGTGACGCCGGGCTAGGCGCTCCCCTTCCTCCTCCTGCCCTCCAGGAACTGAAGGATTCTCTCCCTCACAACCGGCCTCGCGGTGAGGGCGGCCAGCGTCCTCACGCCCTTGTCGCTGAGCGCCTGCATCTTGGCCTCGGCCATCAGCGCCCTGGCCTCCGCGAGGGCCCTGGGCTCGGCCATGGCTATCTTCGCTGACACCTCCTCAACCTTCCTCCTCAGCTCCTCGACGCTGTCAACGACGCCGTTTATTATGCCCGCCCTCTCGGCCTCCTCCGCGCCTATGTAGTCGCCCGTGAGCACTAGGTAGGATATCAGCTTCGGCGAGCCGAGCAGCATGCCTATTGTTGAGGAGGCGGGGGGCACCATGCCGTAGCGCACGGGGGGCAGGCCGAACTTGGCCCACCTGACGGCGTAAGCGAGGTCCGCGGCGTAGAGGACCTCGAAGCCCGCGCCCAGGGCGTAGCCGTTGACGGCAGCTATGACGGGCTTCCTGCAGCTGAAGGCGGCCCTGCAGAAGCCCCCGAGGCCGTCGTACATGAGCCTCCAGGCGTCCTCCTCGTTCTGGGCGTCCGCCGACTCCCTGAGGTCTATGCCGGTTATGAAGAACTTCTCCCCCGCGCCCGTTATTGCAACTGCAGCCGTTGAGCTGCTCGAGCACTCCTCGGACATGACCCTCATGAGCTCCTGGAGGTCCGCGTAGCCCAGTGCGTTGCCCGACTCCTGCCTGTCCACTATGACCCAGGAGGTGTGCTCGGTCCTCTCGACCCTTATGGCCATGCCTGTCACCTCTGTCAGCTATCTTGAGGGAGTATTAAAGCAAGCTAGAGTTCGGCCCTCATAGCGGCTGGTTCACGCCTGAGGCCGTTGAGAGGGCCAAGCAAAAGCTAATACCATTCGACCAGTCTCGGCTTAGGAGGGAAATTAAGGAGGTAGCCAGGCAGGTCCTCGGCAGGGAGTTTGAGCTCTACGAGCTTAGGAAATTCTTCGCGACATGGATGATTTCACAAGGAGTGCCCGAGTCCATAGTGAATACCCTACAAGGTAGGGCGCCTCCAAGCGAGTTCCGCATCCTGGTTGAGCACTACTGGAGCCCTAGGCACGAGGAGTTGAGGCAATGGTATTTGAAGCATGCGCCTAGGGTTTGCTGCACGTAGATGCAGCAGAAGACGGCCAGGCAAGCCACATGCATCCTAACCGGTTAAAACGCATGGCTCACGCATCCTTGCCCACCTCGCGGATTCCGAATTCACGCGCCACCATTACTGCACATTTCACGCAACCCCTCATTTCACCTTGGTTTTAAAACCATCGGAACATCGTCTCAATTTCCCCATTGTCTTTCAATTGGAACGACCGCTCAACTCCATCAGAACCATCAGAATGGGAATGAATCATGCAATGAAACCCGGAGCCCGCTCCAATGGTCACCGTAAAATAAAAGCAAAACTCAAGGCCTCAAAGCCAAAGGAACCGGAGGACCTCAAAGGAGGATTGAAGGGCATTGGCGCAAAGCCCTTGAGCTGGGCTCGGTTTCGAGCCTCGAAAAATGGTTGGAGGTCGTTAAGGGCTGGCGATTTAGATCGGGTAATTTGGCTAGGCATTGCCCATGGCTTCGCCGCCTGCACATCTTGGATTTCACGTAGCCGTGAACTCATCTTGGCGCTGTTAGTTGACGGCTATGTGTTCGTGCCTTGGGCTCCAGCGCTCAACGATCGGCCCGAGCCAATGGTTTGGCCAGAGCCTTTTGTCCCTCTTAGGCCGAGCCCATTGCCGGGCTATGGATCGCGGCTTCGAGGCCCCTTCGATGCCGTTGTCGTCGTGCCGAGCGTTGATGGTTTGGTCGGACTCTAGCGTGGGTGCGTCTAAGCTTGCGTGGGCCGCGCATTTCGGCCTCTCATGTGCGATCCATAACTGTTTTGTTTTGGGTTGATGGGCGGCGGGTTCATGAGGCGTCCAGGCAATTACCCCACGGCATTGTCTATAATTAACTATGAATAATTATAAATTACAATATTAAGTTAAGCAAATTGTTAGGCAACGCTTAAATACAAGCCCTTAATACAACTAATCGGCACTGTGTTTATGGGTGGTTCTGGATCGATTTTGTTTGGGAAATTCGATGAGGGTGAGGTTAGTGAGGTTCTTCGCAGGTGCGCTGGTTGTGGTAGGTTCGTTCTCATTGGGCCACCGAGGAGCGGTAAGACATTTCTCATAGAGAACCACCTAAGGGGTAAACTAGGCGCGAGCGTCGCCATTGAAGAGCTCATACCAGGCATAACCACAACCGCTAAGACCGAGGGTGAAGAAGCCAGGGGTGAGCCGGGGCTTCGTGAGAAGGTTATGAAGTATCTTAAGGGGATGATGCCCTGGATTAAGAGGCTGAGGTATAGTGCGGAGGTTGACGTTGAGGAGCTGAGGAGGGTCCTTGGTGATAAAGCCCCAAGGCCTGTTGTTGAGGGGGCTGTGAGCAGGATTGGGGGCTCGCCACACAGGGCCTACTACATACCGTGGAAGTGCGCTGAGGAGCCAAATGCGTGCACCTTCGATGCGGACGTCAGTAAGGCGTTGGGGCTGATCAAGGGGGCCTTTGATGATAGGAGGGTGAGGATTAGGTGGTTCAAGGCTGAGTACATACCGCCAGGCTTGGTCGAGGAGGCCATCGACTTAATCAAGGAGGGGGGCGAGGGTGGGGCTAGGGAGGTGTTGGGGGGCTGGGTTGAAGCCTACTCCAAAGCCGGTGGGATTTTGCGTAAGGTTCTGGGCTTGGGGGAGGACCTGCTTGAGTGGGATGAGTCGTCTGCGGCGTTTCTAGGCAGCTTCGTGAATAACCTAGCCAGTTACGTGTTCGCTGGTTTAGCCGCAATCCCAATAAGTGCGGCTGCCGTAGCCACCATCACTGTGCTCACGTACATGGCATTCAAGAGGGAGGGAGAGAACTACCTCAGGGAGATCATTGAGTTGAGGAGGAGCCTTGAGAGGTTGAGGAGGCCGGATGGCGAGTTTAACGAGTTGGGTGAGTCGTTGGTCTATAGGGTTGCCTACGCAATGGGGATGAGCTATGATGAGGCAAAGAAGGCACTAATGGACATAACGGGCTTAAGCATAGATGAGCTGGAGAGGAGGGTTAACGAGATTGAGGGGAGGATTGAGGAGATTGAGAAGAAGGTTGAGTTGTTCAGGCAGGAGATGCCGGCGGGCATCGTCACGGCTGACGTTGGTGAGTTCGCGAAAGGTATGATTTACCCAAACGTTAAGGTTGAGAACGGTGAGTTGAGGGTTAGGGTTGAGGATGGGTACCACAGCATTGTTAGGGCAGGTAAGTTCAACGAATTGGTTAACGAGGTTAGGGATAGGCTTTTGAAGCAGGGCTTCGTCGTGGTCGTTGGACCCAAGGGTATTGGTAAGTCCACGCTAGCCGCAGCCGTGATTTGGGAGTTGTTCATGAACAGCGATATTGGGCTAGTTGCACGTGTTGATGTGCTTGATTCGAAGAATTACCCGAAGTTTGTCACATTCGTTGAGAACTACGGTGAGGAATTCGGCAAGTACTTCGGTAGGTTGCTCATACTCTACGACCCAGTGTCAACCGAAGCCTATGAGAGAGTGGACATTGATGTGAAGGCACCCATACAAACAAACATCGAGAGGACAATAAAGGACTTGATGAATGCCATAAAATCGATAAGCTCCGAAGCTTCGAAACCGCTCACACTCATCGTACTACCGAGCGACGTCTACAACACATTGAGTGAAGAAAGAAGAAATGAGTTGGAGGGGTATAGGCTTGACGTTTCGCAGGATCTCATTAACACCGAACTCCTGGCTGAGTTGATTAGGGAGTACACGAGGACGAAGAGTAACCCCAACGGGTGCGCATTAAGTGATAGGGAACTTAGTGAATTAACCGGCGAATTAGCAAAGTTCGACTCCGGCCACGCACTAATAGCTAGGCTCATCGGCGAGGAACTGGCGAGGAACAATTGTAGTGCCCGTGAGATCAAGGAGTTAATCAGCAAAGCCAAGGGTAAAGCCGAGAAGTTCATAATACTACACATAAACGGATTATTTAAGGTCCATAAGAACACTAACACGGCCAAGGCCTTGGTCGAAATCTTCGCATTGAGGAGGCCATTCGTTGATTCAGCAGGGCCAGGCGACCCAATACTGACGCCCGGCGTTGTCAAGTTGATTGGCGAGAAGCGGGGTGCGGAGACGCTCTATAGTGCGGAG
>Ga0080003_1001340_pt1 | contig 13285 bp, 11 predicted proteins | sample JossMetagenome_FD_69206 | JGI IMG/M metagenome (GOLD analysis project Ga0080003, IMG submission 69206) | Hot spring microbial communities from Joseph's Coat, Yellowstone National Park, USA - JC2_E (SPADES assembly) (version 2) | ecosystem: Environmental > Aquatic > Thermal springs > Hot (42-90C)... | reverse complement strand
GCAATGGGCACGGGCACGTGGGTTGCTGGCCAGACTGGTGTATCACAGGTTCTTGACAGAACAAATATTATGAGCACATATGCTCATTTAAGGCGTGTAAAGTCGCCGCTTGCAAAGAAGCACCCCCACTTTAGAGCTAGAGACGTTCATGGAACACAGTGGGGTAAGATATGCCCTTCTGAATCTCCAGAAGGCCAAGAGGTAGGACTCACAAAATATCTTGCAATGATGGCAAAGGTAACAATAGGTGCTGATGAGAGGTTCACCGAAGAGAAGCTAAAGGAGCTCGGATTGAAGAAGGATTAATAGGTGGTGTTTTGGTTAAGAAAATAAACGAAAAATGTTACGTTTATCTAAACGGCAAGATTATAGGCTACGTAGAAAATGGAGAAGAGTATGCAAATGAGATTAGGCGTGCTAGAAGGAACGGCATTATCTCTGGTGAAGTAAATGTTGCATACCTTAGCAAGGAAAATGTGGTTCATGTAAATACAGATGTTGGAAGAGTAAGAAAGCCATATATTATTGTTGAGAATGGTAAATCAAAGTTAACCCCGGATCTTCTTGAAAAGCTGAAGAAGAAAGAGATAGATTTCAACTATCTTGTAAGGCATGGCATTATAGAATATCTTGATGCTGAAGAGGAAGAAAATATACTTGTTGCATTGGATGAAAGCAAGATAACAAACGAAACAACGCATTTGGAGGTAGACTTGGATTCCATCTTCGGCTTTACTCTCGGTTCAAGCCCGTATCAAGAGCACAATAGTGCAGCAAGGCATGCAATGAGCGCAAACTTTATAAAACAGAGCGAAGGTCTATATGCTACAAACTTCAATTTAAGATTTGATTCAAGATCCTATATACTTTTTTATCCACAAGTTCCTCTGATAACAACGGTTCCTTATAAGGCAGCTAAGATAGAAACACATCCTAGTGGCCAGAACTTCGTTGTAGCACTTGCATCATACTACGGCTATAATATGGCTGATGCTGTAGTATTAAACAAAGCTGCTGTAGATAGAGGTTTGGGAAGAAGCATGTTTTATAAAACATATGCCGATGAAGAGAGAAGATACTCAAGTGGCCAGAAGGATACTTTTATGATTCCACCCCCAACAGCAGAAGGCTATATGGGAGAAAGTGCTTATTCAAAGCTGAGCGATGATGGTATTGTAGAACCCGAAACAGAAGTAGATGAAGGTGACGTTCTAATAGGAAAGGTGGCACCACCAAGATTCTTGGAAGAAAATCTGGGTGCGACTGGATTGGAAGAAAAGATAAGAGATGACTCAATATCTTTAAAGTCTGGTGAACATGGTATAGTAGACAGCGTAATCATTTCAGAGACAACAGGCAAGACAAAGATAGTAAAAGTAAGGGTTAGAAGTTTGAGAATACCTGAGAAAGGAGATAAGTTTGCAAGCAGGCACGGACAGAAGGGGGTTGTTGCACTCATTGTTCCGCCTGAGGATATGCCTTTTACAAAAGATGGTATAGTGCCTGATCTTCTGCTTAACCCGCACAGTATACCTTCAAGACTTACATTTGGTCATTTGCTAGAGGAGCTTGCGGGCAAGGCTGCAGCATTTACAGGAAAGCAAATAGACGGCACGCCGTTTGCTGAGCAGGGTGATAAAAGACTTGAAGAGTATGCAAAGATAATTGAGCAACACGGCTTCGATAGATATGGTGAAGAGATATTATATGATGGTATAACGGGTGAACCATTTAAGTCTGAGCTCTTTATTGGAATAGCCTATTACAACAGGCTTTACCATATGGTTAGCAACAAACTACAGGTAAGAAGCAGAGGTCCTGTACAAATATTAACACACCAGCCTACAGAAGGAAAGGCAAGACAGGGCGGTCTTAGGTTTGGAGAGATGGAAAGAGATGTATTAGTAGGTTATGGCGCAAGCTTGCTGCTCAAGGAAAGACTTCTTGACCAGAGCGACAAAACAAAGGTTCTTGTGTGCAAGGAATGCGGCAATATAGGTTATCATGATTATATAAAGAAGGTTGATGTTTGCCCGATATGTGGAAGCAACAATCTAGAGGAGGTTGAGATAAGCTACGCTTTCAAGCTTCTCCTCGATGAGATTAAGTCTTTGCATATCTTCCCTAAAATAAAACTGAAGGAGTGATATTTTATGCAAGCTGAATCTATAGATTATATAAAGTTTGGTATACTTTCACCGGAGCAGATAAGAAAGCTTAGCGTGGCAAAGCTTACCGTGCCAGATACATACAATGAAGACGGCTACCCAATTGATGGCGGCCTTGTAGATCAGAGGCTTGGCGTTATCGACCCCGGTCTTGTTTGCAAAACATGCGGTGCGAGAGCCAAGGTGTGCCCTGGCCACTTTGGCCACATAGAGCTTGTAAGACCAGTTATACATTCTGAATTTGCTAAAATAATATATATGCTCCTTCAGTCAACATGCCAGGAATGTGGCAGGGTTTTGCTTAATGAGGAGCAGATATCTGATCTGAAGGAAACAATGAGACAAATTGTTGTAAGTGAAGGCGAAGAAGCAACAGACATTGACAAGATAAATGAGAAAAATCAAATATTAAAGAAACTTAGAAGCATAAAGAAGTGTCCGCACTGCGGTGCTGTTCAGCAAAAAATAAAGTTTGAACCCCCAACATTCTTTTATATTGGAGATAGAAGGATTAAGCCTGATGAGATAAGAGATAGGCTCAGCAAGATAAGCGACGATGATCTGAGGCTTCTCGGCATAGATCCTACAACAAGCAGGCCTGAATGGCTTGTGCTTACAAACCTTCTTGTACCTCCAGTAAATGTAAGACCTTCAATAACGCTAGAGTCTGGAGAAAGGAGCGAAGATGATTTAACACATAAGCTAGTAGAGATAATGCGTATAAACCAGAGGCTTGAACAAAACATAAACGCTGGCGCTCCGCAAATAATTATAGATGATCTGTGGGAACTTCTTCAGTATCACGTTACAACCTATTTCAACAACGAATCGCCTGGTATACCACCAGCAAGGCACAGAAGTGGAAGAGCACTTAAGACGCTTGCACAAAGATTAAAGGGAAAGGAGGGTAGGTTTAGATATAACTTAAGTGGTAAAAGGGTTAATTTCTCGGCTAGAACTGTAATATCTGTAGACCCTTACATCGACATCGATGAAGTTGGTGTTCCTTACGATGTTGCAAAGAAGCTCACGGTTCCATTTTATGTAACAGAATGGAATATGGAAAAAGCCAAAGAGTGGCTTTCAAGAACAGAATATCCGATGGTTGTTGACATAATAACAAAAGACGGCAAGAGGAAGAGAATAGTAGAAGGTGCAAGGGAAGAAATTATTAAAAGTATAGCACCCGGCGATATACTAGAGAGGCAGCTTATCGATGGCGATATTGTAATATTTAACAGACAGCCTTCATTACACAGAATAAATATAATGGCCCATAAGGTAAGGGTATTGCCTGGAAAAACGTTTAGGCTCAATTTCGATGCAACACATCCATATGGTGCAGACTTCGATGGAGACGAAATGAATTTGCACGTTCCACAAACATTAGAAGCACAGGCAGAGGCAAAGTATTTGATGTGGGTAAACAACCAAATATTCTCGCCAAGAACGGGCGATGCTATAATTACCAACAATGAAGACGGCGTAACGGGAATGTATTTGCTAACAGAAGACACAACAAGGCTTACAAAAAAAGAAGCGAGCTATCTGCTTGCGCTTGCTGGTATATACGAGCTTCCAAAACCTGGAAAAGATGGCTTATATGCTGGAAAAGATATATTCTCGATGCTCCTTCCACCAAAACTTAATTTTGAACAAAAGGTAAAGGGCCAAACAGTAAAGATTGTAAACGGCAAACTTGTAGAAGGCGTTCTTACAAAAGAAACTTATGGCAGAGGAAGCAGGCTACTCGCAAAGATTGCAGCAGATTTTGGCATGGAAGCAGTAAGCGATTTTCTTAACAGATCATCAAGACTTGCAGACGCATTCGTTACGCTTGCTGGTATAACAGTCGGAATAAAAGAATATATGATAAATGAAGATGTAGAAAGGGAGAGGCTTGCAATAATTGAAAGAACATTTAATAAGGTAAACGAGCTTATAGAGAGCTACAAAAAGAAAACGCTCGAGCCGCTTGTCGGCTATACGCTTAAGCAATCCTTAGAGAGAATGATAATCGCAGAGCTTGATCTTGCTAGAGCAGCCGCGGCAAAGTATGTTGTAACACACAGCGAAAAGGATAATGACGTTGTACTTATGGCTTTTGCAGGTTCAAGAGGTAGTGAAAAGAACGTTGTGCAGATGAATATGCTGCTGGGCCAGCAAGCAACCCTATCTGGTGGCAGAATAAAACGTGGATATGCAACAAATAGGGTTTTGCCACATATAAAGCCAAATGATATAACACCTCCAGCAAGAGGTTTTGTAGTATCAAACTACTTCCACGGCTTAACACCTATAGACTTCTATATGCATGCAATCGGTTCAAGAGGTTCAGAGGTATACAAAGCGCTGCTTACCGCTAGAAGCGGTTATCTTTATAGAAGAATAAATAATGCATTACAAGATTACTATGTTGATTATGATCTTACAGTTAGAGATGTTCATGGAAAGCTGCTTCAAACAATATATGGTGGCGATGGTATAGACCCAGTAAAAGAGGTTATAAAAGAGATGCAGAGTGAGTAAATGGTGAAGGAGAATAAAGATCCCAATATTGTTCATGCTGGTGAGCCTGTCGGCGTTGTTGCTGCACAGTCTATAGGGGAGCCAGGAACGCAAATGATTATAAGTTCCTTCCACTTGGCGGGTATGGCTTCTCAGATGGCTACAGCCGGTTTACCGAGGATGATAGAGCTAATCGACGCTAGGAAGAAGCCAGCATCCCCTTTAACTAGCGTATATCTAAAAGCTAGTATAAAGAATAATTTCGAAAAAGCAAGCGAACTTGCAAGAAAGCTAAACGAAGTAAAGATGTCAAACATAACAAAACATGTGATAGAGAATTTTGGAAAAGGCAGCATTGTAATAATATTAGATGTACAAAGGTTAGAAGCTTATGATCTTACAGTAAAAGGTGTTGAATCAAAGATAAGCAAGTTACTTAAGGTAGATACAGAATCAAACGAAAAGAAGATAATAGTAAAACTCCACAAGAGAGATATAAAATTCATAAGAGAAATGGCTATGAAGATAATGAACCTCACAATAAGCGGGGTTGAAGGCGCAGGTACGTGTGTATTACAACAGGATGAGAAGACAGGCGAATATTATATTTTGACAGATAAGAGCAACCTAAGCCCATTTCTGGAAATAGATGAAATTGATAAAAGTAGACTTTATACTAATGATATATTTGAGATGTATAGGGTTTTCGGTATAGAGGCAGCAAGAAATACATTGGCAAACGAGATCCTCTTGACACTTTCGCAGCAAGGCATTTCGGTGAGCCCTAGGCACATACTTCTGCTTGCAGATGCAATGACATATGACGGCGAAATAAAAAATGTTGGTAGGCATGGATTAACGGGCGAAAAGAAATCCGTTTTTGCAAGAGCGGCATACGAAGAAACAGTAAAGCATCTAATAAATGCGGCAGCTTTCGGCGAAGTTGACATGATGAAAGGCGTTACAGAAAGCATACTTGTAGGTAAACAGATAGCGCTTGGCACTGGAAGAGTTAAGCTTGCGATAAAGAAAGAGGATCTAGCTAAAATAAGTAAGAAGAGCAAAGAATAGCAATGTGTGGAAAGATAGTGAAAGATAAATAAATTTATAGAAGATAATTTTTATTTGATTTGGTGAAAGAAATGGTGCAAGAAAGACCTTTCGATTTGCTCAATAAATCTATTGGGCAGCAGATTTTAGTAAGACTTAAAAACAACACAGAAATAAGAGGCGTGGTTACATCATTTGACGTGCATATGAACATAGTGCTGGAGAATGCAGAAGAATTAGAGGATGGTAACTTAAAAGCAAAACTAGGCACTATACTTTTAAGGGGCGGCAATATCCTATTTATATCCCCTGTGATGTGAATAGTGGGCTCCTGGCGCAATGGTAGCGCGCCTGCATGGCATGCAGGAGGTTGCGGGTTCGAATACTTCTTTTCGAAAATCCCGCGGAGTCCACATCCAGCATGCTACTTGTAGAGCTTCATCTACGAGCGTCTCCCCTACGTTCCATAGGGAAAGCCCTTCATACTTTGTTACATTTGTGTTGCTCGCTCTCAGCTCCTATCTTGCGAGCAGAGTTAAATTTTAAAGATAAATCTTTTAAACATAAACAAAACTAAAGGAAAGTTTTTTATTTTGTAAAAACGTTAAGCAAAATATGGAATCAAACATCAATATAAGCAAGATTTCTCGTCTAGAGAGAGAACTACTCCGATACCAACAAAAGGAACAAAAAGATGCATTGTCTTCCATCAAGAGATCAGAAAATCAAGCTAAAGAAGATATAGACATACTCAAAGTTCTCTCTTCCCTCTTTAGAAAGATAACAAATGAGGACTCTATAAAGCGAGGAAAAGAAGAGATAATTGAAGAACTGCTGACATATTTTAAAGCGTTGGAAGAGAGCAAAAACGGGGATTTGCTAATAGAATATCTGGACGCCATAGACGAAGATAGATTAAAGAAGCTTTATGGTATAGAGCTTAATAAATATAATCTGAAAGCGAAAATTGAGATTTATCATAATATAGCTTCGGATCCTAATATGCTTTCTACCAATCAAATCATGGTAAAATATTATATGCCTACAAAAGAAAACCTTACGGGTGCATTAAAATTAATATCTGACATAATTGCTGCCCTTGAACAGCTTAAAAGCAACGAACCAAATAAAAACAAAATAAATTAGAATTTTTCAACTTTTTCTTGAAAAAAACAAAGATTTTTAAATATTTCTGCACATAATTATAAATATGCCTAGTGAAGAAAAGCTAGTAATTAAGCCCCTTTCAAGACCATCGAATGAGACCTCAGATGAGCTTGCACGGTGGTTCTGCAAGGTGTTTGATCTCGAGGAAGAGTCAGAGCCAGAGATATTAAGAGAGGTAATAAGGAAAAGTATCTCAGGCGAGGGAGTAACAAGCCTAGAACTTTATAAGAAAATGAAGATGCCAAGAAGTACAATAATCTATCATCTCAATAGGCTAATAAGCACAGGTCTAGTAGTCAGAAAGGGCAGGAAATACTTTTTGAGATCAATGAGTCTCGAAGATACCATATCAGAGCTCCAAGAAGATATGCTCAGGGAGTTTAACAGGCTTATAGAGTTTGCAGAAAAATTTGATGAACTTATATCGCGTGAGATTTATGGCAGAGGAAGCAAGAGACCAAAAGAAAGAGAACACTGAGAACAAACAAGACCAAGCAGCAAAAGAAGCTAACCAAAGCAGTGCGGAAGAAGGCAAGGAAAGCAAGGAAGAGGAGAAGCTAGTAAGTGAGAAAGAGTACTTGGAACTCAAGGACAGACTTTTAAGACTTGCGGCAGAGTTTGACAATTACAAAAAGCGCACAGCAAAAGAAAACGAGAATGCAAAACTGCTTGGCAAGGCAGAGCTCATGAGAAAGCTTCTCCCAACACTAGATGAATTTGAACTTGCACTTTCAGTAAGTTCAAAAGAAAACAAGGAGATAAAAGGTTTTGAGATGATCTTCTCTAACCTGTTAGATGCATTAAAATCCGAAGGTTTAGAAGTTATAGAAACAAATGGAAGATATGATCCATACAAGCACGAAATTATACTTACAAAGGAAAGCGACAAGGAAGAGGGCTCAATATTAGAGGTTGTAAGAAAGGGGTATATGCTTAATGGCATTTTGCTCAGGCCCGCAACTGTTATAGTTGCTAAGGCCAAGAGCGAGCCTAGCGGTGAAGCTGAGGGCAAAAATAAAAAATAAAATAAAAAGGTGGTTTTATGGCTAAAATAATAGGAATAGATTTGGGAACTTCGAATTCTGCGGCTGCAGTATTAGAGGGCGGTAGGCCTGTTCTAATACCAAGTGCTGAAGGAATTACTCTATATGGAAAGGCTTTTCCGAGTTATGTGGCATTTACTAAAGATGGCCAGATACTTGTTGGAGAACCAGCAAGAAGACAAGCAATAGCAAATCCGGAAGGAACTGTAACAGGTTTTAAGAGGAAGATGGGAACAGATTACAAGTATAAGATCTTTGGCAAGGAGTATACGCCACAAGAACTTTCAGCGATACTGCTTCAAAAGATAAAGCGTGATGCAGAGGCTTATCTAGGAGAGGAAGTAAAGCAGGCGGTGATAACAGTCCCAGCTTACTTTAATGATAACCAGAGGCAAGCAACAAAGGACGCTGGCGAGATAGCTGGCTTAGAGGTGGTTAGGCTAGTAAACGAGCCAACAGCTGCATGCTTGGCTTATGGAATAGACAAGCTCAACAAAGAGATGAAAATACTTGTATACGATTTCGGTGGTGGAACACTTGATGTTACAATAATGGAATTTGGAAATGGTGTATTTGAAGTAAAGGCAACAAGTGGTGATACACAACTTGGCGGCACTGACATGGATAATGCACTAGTAGACTTTTTGCTAAAGGAGATAAAAGCTTCTACCGGTGTTGACGTTTCAAACGATAAGCAGGCTATGCAGAGGCTTAGAGAAGCTGCAGAGAAGGCAAAGATAGAACTTTCTACAACATTGCAAACAGAGATAAACCTGCCATTCCTTACAGTAGGCCCTGGAAATACGCCTGTCCACTTTACCTATACACTAACAAGAGCAAAGCTAGAAGAGATTGTTTTGCCAATAGTTGAGAGGACAACAAAACCGGTAATGCAGGCGCTCAAAGATGCAAAGCTTGAACCAAAGGATATAGACAAGGTAATACTAATTGGTGGACCTACAAGAATGCCTATAGTACAAAGATATGTAGAGCAGCTTCTTGGAAAGAAGATAGAGCGCGGAGTAGATCCTATGGAAGCAGTTGCATTTGGTGCAGCAATACAGGCGGGTGTTCTTACAGGAGAGGTAAAGGATATTGTCTTACTCGATGTAACCCCGCTTTCTTTGGGTATAGAAACACTTGGCGGAGTCATGACGAAGATAATAGATAGAAACACAACCATACCTATAAGAAAATCGCAGATATTCACCACAGCCGAGGATATGCAAACATCAGTAGAGATCCACGTTCTGCAAGGTGAGAGAGCACTTGCAAAAGATAATGTCTCACTTGGCAGGTTTACGCTTACAGGAATACCTCCAGCACCAAGAGGAGTGCCACAAATAGAAGTTACATTTGATATAGATGCAAACGGAATTTTGCACGTTACAGCAAAAGATAAAGCAACAGGCAAAGAGCAGAGTATGAAAATAGTTGCTCCTAACAAGATGTCGAGAGAGGAGATAGAGCAAAAGATGAAAGAAGCTGAGAAATATGCAGAAGAAGATAGGAAGATAAGGGAATTTATAGAGCTTAAAAACACAGCAGAGTCATTAATATACACTGCAGAGAGAACACTCAAAGATAGCAAAGACAAAATATCAAAAGAAACCGCAGATGAAGTGGAAAAAGCAAAGAACGAGCTACAAGAAGCTATAAAGAAAGAGGATAAAGATGAGATAAGCTCAAAGATGGAATCACTAAAGAGTGCTCTTGAAAAGTTAGGAGAAGAGCTTTACAAGGGGCAGGGCCAAGCACAGGGAGGAGCAAGCGGCGGCGGACCTGGCTTTGGTCCTAGTTCTAGCTCGGGCGGCTCAGATAATCAGAGCAATACAACAGATGCAGACTTTAGAGTCGAAAAATAAAATGATTTAAATGACAAAGGACTACTATGATATATTGGGTGTTCCGCACAACGCTACTCCAGAAGAGATTAAGAAAGCCTACAGGGAACTAGCACTGAAGTATCACCCTGACAGAAACAAGTCTAAAGAAGCGGAAGAAAAATTCAAGGAGATAAACGAAGCATACGCAGTACTAAGCGACCCTGAGAAAAGAAGGCAATATGATATGTATGGTCCAGCAGGCTTTGAAGAGAAATACAGCGAAGAAGATATATTCCGTGGATTTAATTTTGAGGATATTTTTAAAGATTTGGGGCTCGACTTTGATTTTGGTTTTTCTGATTTTGGCGAAGAGCCCTTCTTTAATATTTTTGGACAGGGTGGAAGAGGAAGAGCAAATGCAAATGTAGGCCAGAGCATACTATACAGGCTTGACATAACATTTGAAGAAGCAGCTAAGGGCACAGAGAAAGAGATTAAGTTTAGACATGTTAAAAAATGTCCACACTGCAATGGAACCGGTGCCGAACCTAATGCAAAGCTAATAAAGTGTCCTGAATGTAACGGAAGAGGTTTTATTGTAACAACTAGAAATACCTTCTTTGGCAGGATTCAAACCTCTACAGTATGTCCAAGGTGCGGCGGCTCTGGTAAAATATATGACAAGCCGTGCAGGGTTTGCAATGGAACTGGCGGAGTAGTAAGTGAAGAAAAAGTTGTTGTAAAAATACCTCCTGGCATAACCGATGGCACGCGCTTAAGACTTAGAGGCATGGGCGATTATGCAAAAGGTGGTACTGGTGACCTTTTTGTAGAGGTACACGTACTAGAACACAAGATATTCAAGAGAGAAGGCAATGATATTTATGTAAATCTAAGCATACCGTTCTATACTGCAATTTTAGGTGGCAGAGTAAAAGTCCCTACTCTTGACGGTGAAAGAGAAATTGAGATTCCTAGAGGAACTCAGCAAGGAGATAAAATAGTAATAAAAGGTGCAGGCATTAGAACGCCAAGGGACGTTGGTGACGAAATAGTTATTGTAAATATAGCTATACCCAAATCAATCTCAAAAGAAGAAGAAGAGCTTCTTATGAGATTTAAGGAATTGCATGGCGACGATGACAAGCAGGAGAAGAGGAGGTGGCCATTTTAGCTACTTCTATTTTTTGCACTTCTTTTTGCGCCATAAACGAAGATAAGCAAAACCACTAATCCTACAAATGCAAGGTATATGCTCTGCCAACTAATAGTAAGTAAAGCAAAGCCCAATGCGATGCTCATAAATGAGAAAAGTGGGGGTATTGCTGGAAGGGGTATAAGGTATTTTTTCTGTATATACATGGTAAAGAGCATACCTACTGTGCTACCTATGATTACACTAATAGGTATAAAGTAGTTGAAAGAAAGCTTGTAAGAGCTTATAGCAAGCATAAGAGGCAAGCCTAGATCGCCTGCACCGAGCTGTACCTGGCTTATCAATGGCAGCTTGCCTTGCTTTATTAGCTTCTTTATAATAGGATTCTTTATTTTTGCAATTTCTTTCTTATATTTTTCATATTCTTTAAACTCTTTTTTGTTAAAGAAGTTTTTTGGTATTACCTCCACATCTGTTGAGCCTATTAGAAATGCTAGGTTCCTACTTGATACCGCTTTGGCAAGTGTGAGCATATGCTTTGTAACAAAAACAGCAATGTAATCATAAGCAGCAATTATGAGAACCAAAAAATATGCTACAGCAAAACCAAAATCAATACCAAGAACTAATCCAACACCTATGCTCGCTATTATCGCTACGGTGTTTCTTAATATATGGTATTTGTTCTTTATTAACACAAGCGCTATTGCGATTAGCAACGATGCGATAGAAACGGCACTAACATTTAGGTTAGGCATAAAGTAGCCGATTATTGTAGCAAAGACGAAAAACGAAGCGGTAACTATTACAAAGCCTTCAAAAAGGGAGAAAAGCATATTGCCATGGTAAATTTTAAAAACAAGCAAGATTGCAAGGGTTGCAATGATCAAATATACAAAGAACCAAAGAGCCTGTTGTGGTGTGTTAACTTGGCTACTACTGGCGCTTGGGCTTGTTATATAGCTAACAGGCGTTGTGGTATAAACGAGACTTGCTATAAGTAAACCTCCAAACTGCACTATCATAAATAAGATAAGTATATTGAATTGTTGCCTAAACTCAATGCGCCTGATCAAGCACACACCAATAAGTATTTTCACAGCACTAATTTATAACTTTTATTAGCTAAACTTTCTATCTTTAATGCCATATTCTTAAACAAAAATTATTAGATATATTTATGCAATCAGTCTAATTTAGAAGTTGATAATTTTTATTGCTTCTTTAATATAATAGTAATAAATGGGGATATGAACACCTTTAGAAAAAGTTTTATCAAAAAGAAGCCTTTAAAAAAGGCTTCAACCAAAGAGCAAAGCGCGATGGAGTATTTAATGACTTATGGCTGGGCCATACTTATCATAGCGGTTGTGCTTGCAGCTCTTTTTCAGCTCGGCGTTTTCAATCCAATGACATTTGCGCCTAAAGCGCCGCCTGGCTCATGCCAGGTCTTTAGGCCAAATGGACCAGGCACTACCTCTTTCATAAACCTTGAAGGAATATGCAGCGGCGAGCTGCCACAGTATGTGGCACAGTTCAACGGCGCTGGTACATATATAAATTGTGGAAATAGCAATAATTTAAATATTACAGGAAATGCAATAACTATTGTAGCATGGATTTATGTGAAAGGCACCCCACTTCATGATATTGTGGATAAGGAGGGGCAATACGGAATGAAACTGAACGGCAATTGTGGAGCTCCATTCACTCTTGAATGGGATACATCAAACGATTGGGTTGGTACATCTTACACAATTCCAAATTCCAATTGCGACAAATGGATATTCGTAGCAGTAACTATGAATGCAACTACAAAATTTTGGTACGGGGACGGGCAACTCTTAGGAACAAAAGCTATTAGTGGATCAATTTCAGGGAGTTCTCAAGATGTCTTTATTGGAGCCCTAGGTCCTGGAGGAGGTGGTGGCGAGTGGTTTACTGGTTTCATATCAAACGTCCAAATCTATAACACTTCTCTTTCAGCAAACGAAATTCAAGCACTTTACCTGGAAGGCATAGGCGGCGCGCCTATTGACCTGCAGCACCTTGTTGGCTGGTGGCCATTAAATGGCAATGCAAACGACTATAGCGGCAACGGCAACAACGGCCAAATAAACAATGTAAACTTTGTAAGCAACTGGTATAGTGGCTATACACCACCATGAAGTATTAAAATAAGAAACATTAAAAGTCTTATTAAATTCCTGTTAATAAGAAAAACTGAACAAAACACACCACAATGATATTTTGTTGACTAAGCTAAATTCTATTCTTCTTCCCTCTTTACTATCTTTATAAAGCCTGGTTTTGGCGTGTAGATGTCGCCATTTCTCTCGAGCTCACCTATATACTTTGTTGTTGTAG
>Ga0080003_1001338_pt1 | contig 13290 bp, 13 predicted proteins | sample JossMetagenome_FD_69206 | JGI IMG/M metagenome (GOLD analysis project Ga0080003, IMG submission 69206) | Hot spring microbial communities from Joseph's Coat, Yellowstone National Park, USA - JC2_E (SPADES assembly) (version 2) | ecosystem: Environmental > Aquatic > Thermal springs > Hot (42-90C)... | reverse complement strand
CTTATGATCTAAAAACGTTGTATGACGAGGGCTATACAAATATAATGTTCTCAGGCTCTTCTGCTGCAAGCGTTATGAAGGGTGCTGATCTGAGCAGAAGAGTTATTATGCATGAACTGCTGCCACCATCACTTAGGGAATTCTTAAATATAAGGCACGATGCGGGTATAGAAAAGTTAGAACTACCTAGCTTGTATGATAAGGAGAAAAGACGTGAAAATGCTATAAAGTATTCAAGATGGGGCTCATATTGGCATGAGTTCTATACTTATGGTGGCGTATTATACGATGCAAAGGTAGGCTTTCCAAACCAGCTTCTCAGCACGCTTGAAAGAATATTAAGAGTCGATATTGCTTCTTTAAGGGCTGTTGATTCAAGCATTATAAACGATATATACAAGCTTCTTTACAAAATAGCTGAGGCAGGGCCATACGAGATAAGCTATACAAGCCTTGCAAACCATATCGGCTTAAGCGTTAAAACAACTATAAATATTGTTAAAGACCTGGAGAAAGTTGGTTTGCTCAAGTCTGTCTACCCATTATCTGGAGGCATTAGAAAGGAGCCCAAGGTTTATTTCAGGATTCCTTTCAGATCTGCTATTAATGAGAGCAGGGGTATGCAGACACAGATAGGCATAGCTAGAGAAGAGTTTTTTGTTAATAATGTAAATGTAAGCTCCTACATAAAGACAGAGCGCGGCGAGAAGACACCAGATTTTGTTGCAGAGAATAAGAAGATAGAGGTTGGCGGTGCTTGGAAGACAAACTACCAAGGAGCTGATTTCTTAGCAGTCGATGGCACAGATTTCATGGAAAACAAGATACCGCTCTTCTTGTTTGGTCTCCTTTATTAAGCATCTGTTTTGTAATTCATTCAATTTTAAGCATTTTGTGGATTTTAATACATAAATTGCTTACATTTTATGGATTTGAGGAAACAAAGTTGGTTGCCTCAAGGACTCTGATAGATCAGGCAAACAACCTTAAGGAGCTGGAAAACTGAGGTCTAATTTAGCATACCATTCGTCCAGATTCCAGCCTTAAACGAAGTAGCTCATATTATAGAAAGTTTGATCTGACAGCAGTAACTACACTCTTATAGGTTGACTCTTTGAAAGACCCAGGTTATTTTTGGCTGGTTGTATAGAGACCTTTGCCTCTGGAACGGTAACTCTAATCTATTTCATGTCTCATAGCGTCTTTTAGCGTAGCAGTCGCCTCTTTCATAAAATAACGAGCGGCAACAGCAAAAGTTACAATAGTCCCGGCTACCGACCATCCCAGATCTAAAGGGGTAAATTGACCTTTACCAAAAAGCCCGTAATACCCAAGGGCGCCAACGACAGCATAAACCCCTGAAAATGCCGTATAAAGGACGCCCCGTCTGAAATAAAATTTCTCATCTGCTTCCAGTTTGCGATATTCATCTCTTTCATATGCAATCATTCTTTCATTCATACTATCACAGTAATGTTTGCTGTTTTCCAGATATATAAAACTTATTTTTTCTTCAAATTTTTAGAAAAATTTTTGCGATTTTGCAAATTTGCGTCGATGCCGTTTGTACCGCAGGCAATATAAGTGAAAATTCTTGGAAGGAGGAGCTGCAGTATATAATGCCAAGGCTTCCAAATCTAAGCAAGGCTAAAGAGTCTATATGAAGTAAAATCTGATCCGATGGACCTAGTGCACACAGTGTGGCGCACGGTAAGATAGCTTTGTTGTAATGATACAAAAATGCAAAAATTCATACTCTTATAATACTAACACTAAAGAAAAAGGAGCCTTGGGCTAAGTATGCCGCAAGAAACACAAAATATATTTATTTCAAATGTAATATAAGTGTGAAGAACTATGGGCGAAATGAATTACCTGACAGTCGTTGGACATATAAACGTAGACTTCATTTTTGAGGTAAGGGGAATCCCTAAATTTGGTAGTGAGGAGATAAGGGTACTTCGCAGAGAACTTGGCGGCACAGGCGCCAACATTGCAATGAATGCAGCAAAACTAGGAACTCCAGTCACACTTATTTCCAGAATATCTGAAAAATTTCCAGAGGACTTTATAAGGAAAATTAGTGAAAGCGGCGTAGAACTCATACTCGAAAGAGATAAGGCAGACGGCCCTTTCTGCTACATTGTTGATACAGGCAGCAGGCAAATCGCCTTTATGCTTGAGGGCCCTATGAACAAAGTAGGGTCAAATTACAAAATAGAAAGCAAGTATTGCCATTTTGCAACTTCCAATCCAGATTGGATTCTCACCCTGATGGATTCATGCAAGGGTGTCAAGGTTTTTGATCCTGGGCAGGAAATAAAGTCCAGGTGGAAGAAGGAGAAATTAGCAGCAGCTGACAAGGCAGACCTACTTTTCCTAAACGAAGATGAGTTCAATTACATAACTTCATTTCACAACATAGATCAGAAGAAAGCAATAGTAACCCTTGGCAGCAGAGGAGCGATGTTTGATAGTGAGATCATAGAAACTGTCCCTGTGCGAGGACATTCTACTCTCGGAGCGGGAGACATGTTCAGAGCTGCTTTTTACTCAGCGCTCTACATTGGGAATGATATTAGAACATCCATAATGTGCGCAAACAGGATCACATCGCTTTACCTTAAAACTGGCCGTTCCTCTGTAAATTTATCTAAATGGAAGGAATTGTGTCAAGATAACTATGCTGGGCGAGTATAGAACGCAGTTTCCTGACCTATTTTTCAAGATGATAGAGATTCCTGCTGTGCTGCTCTGGACAAGGAGATAAACCTAAATGTATTTCATATATTGGCACCCGTTCAAGCCCTTCGGGCTCGGCATAGGTGCCTCGCATGGGATTTTTACTTTAAGATATTTCACAAGCACAGCAAACTCCGGGACTGTTCGGCTACTTCGCAGCCGTCAAGGGCACCTATGCTTAAACTCGATTCCAAATCGCAAATCAAATGCGCATTGCCTGCATCAGGTTCTTTCAGATTTCTTTAATTCATTAACACTGCTTTTTTCACTTTTGACTTCTTCAAAGTTGTGTTTACCTTCAATAATACCATCCCCAACGATCTTTAAACTGGATTCACCGGAATTTCTTATATCTAAATTTTCGATTATTAAACTACCAGTGCTTACAATCTCTATACTTCCATTTTCTCCGAAGATTTTGCTTCCATTTATATCTATAGAACCTTCCTTACCTTCCATCTTCGCACCGACGATTATTGAACCACCATCGATTGTTATCTTGCCTTCGAGCACTGAATTTCTAACAAATCCATTTTTGATCTCTGTATCTCCGTAGAGAAGTACATCACTCCGTGCCCACGCTTCTGACTCTGGGTTAAGATTTCTCTCACTTTGTATAAAGCCACCAAGATCTCCCTTTTTTGCAAAAGATCCACCAAATTTATCTACTCCGATATCTTTTATTGCCCTAATCTGGCGTAGTTCTATAAACTTTCCATTATCTTTATCTGGCAGCACCACCTTATTGTCCGTGAGCTCATAATTCTCCTTCTCTTTGCTTATATCTTTTTTCACAATTTCGGTCATGTTATCACCAATATATATATTTATTCCCTTCTATATATAGATTGTCTATATAGAATATATAGGTAATATATAGTATATAGTGATTAGATGGAAAGACATGTTTTCAAGTTCGGCGGCGGCAGCTGGGCGCTTGTAATACCAAAGGCGTGGGTTGAAAAGAATGGCATCGACAAAAATGGCGTAGTATACATGGACGAAGATGAGAGAGGCAACCTGGTAGTGTCAACAAAGGGCTCTGCGGAATTTGACGCTGAGCTTGTGATAAGCAGCAAGATAAAGCCGGAAACAGCCGCACGGTGGGTGGGCTTATATTACAGGTACGGCGTAAAGAAGCTTAGGGTGTATTCGAAAGAAGGCCTAAGTAGGCACTTTAAGTTAATACAGAGTACTGTTGAGAAGCTCTGCCCCGGCTTCGAGGTGATGGGCATCTCAAACACTGAGTTAGTGTTGCAGAGTATAGCAGACACAAATGAGATCTCAGCAGAAAAGCTTGTAAATAAGCTAAGGTCGCTCATAGAAAGCGAGCTACATGAGCTATCTGCAGGTAGGGTGGAAGATATAGGCAAGCTTGAGGAGCTAGTAAACCGTACCTTTATGCTTAGCATAAGGTATGTGAATATAACACAGGGTAGGGATTCAATAAAATACTTCAAAGTATACCAGCTGCTTGAAACAGTATCTGACCAGCTTTATGCACTGTCAAAACTTAACAAAGTTAGCAGCAGTAGCAAGCTCTTCCCTGCCCTTGAAAATGGACTAGATATAAGCATCAAGGCATTCTATGGCGATATGGATGCGCTTGCGAAAGCAGTCGAAATAAAAGATAGCGTTGTATCAATGCTAAAAGGGGCAGATGCGTTTGAAGCATATCTTGCAACAGAAGCTGCAAAGAATATAGTTAAAATTGCTGAGTTTGCACTAAGTGTTAAGAGCAATGAGACAGGTGCATTTCTATGACGCTTTCAGCAGTCTGCGCAATAAAAATCTTATTTCAAACTTTTCGGAAAGGATGAAAGAATTAGAAACCGCCAGCATTTGATTAGCTAATCCGGCGGGTATGCCCTGGCTCCTGGCTCCTGCTCTTCTCCTTGTGTCCTGCTTTGCCTCGGCCCCTGCCGCCTTGACCTTATTTATGCTATATTGTGTATTTATATTTATAGAAAAGTATAAATATATAAACATAAAATAGTTTAAACATGAAATTAAGTGAAGTCCTGCATTATCTGGAGAGATCTGGCAAGAGAGTATTCAGCATATACGATGCTGCAAAGGTAATGGGCAAGCCAACTGCATATGCATCTCTGCTCCTTTCTAAAGGCAAGGATGTTGAAAGATTAGAGAGAGGAAGATATTTTGTTAAAGGAACAGATATGTATGAGATTGCCTCAAACATACTTTTTCCATCTTATGTTAGCCTATATGCTGCCATGCAGTACTATGAGCTCATAGACCAGAACATAATAAGGTATTCTGTAATAACGCCTAAAAGGCACAAGCCTATAGCATTTGGCAATGGCTCGTCTATAGAATTCATCACTGTAAAAAGGAATATGATGTTCGGCTACATCAATAAGAACAATGCCTATATAGCTTCGCCGGAAAAGCTCTTCATAGACTGCCTGTATTTAGGCAGGGTGCAATTCTCAGAGCTTAAGAATGCCTTAGAGGTTGCAAATGCTGACGGGCTTATAAACGGCAAGCTCATCGTAGATTATGGCATAAAAGCAGGGAGCAGCACGCTGATAAACAAGCTTGGCTTTCTATTGGAATCTGCAGGCGTAAGCTTTGATGAGCAAAGGCTGTTAAAGCTCAGGTATCATAGCAGCGTAAAGGTGCATGGCGCTGGCTCAAATGGCAAAGATAAGAAGTGGCTGGTAGAGTATGATAGATGAAAATACCTTAGAATCGTTTGCAAACCTATTCAGGGATGAGAGGCAGCTGGAGAAAGATTATCTTCTTAACCTTATGCTAAAGGTTATATCCCTTAACAAAATATCTCAAAGCCTTGAGCTCAAAGGCGGCACTGCCCTTTATCTCTTCCATGGACTTGATAGGTTCTCTGAGGATCTAGATTTCAGCTATATAGGCAAAAAGGAGGCATTGGCTAATATAGATTCGCTTACAGAACCAGTGATACATGACTTTAGCTTGAGCTACAAGATCAGCAAAAGCAAGGGTAATGTTGTGATAAGGAACGAGAATGGTATAGAGAGCACAAGGTCTGAATTCTTTGTGGAAGGCCCACTGTTTGGCAAAACAGGCAAAAGGTATAAGATAAAGCTTGATATAAGCACGCGCAACGATCTGCTTATGAAGCCTGAGCAGGCTGTGCTTGCTTCAAAATATAGCGATATAGGCACAATGCTTTTGTATAAAATGCCTTTGCAGGAAATGCTTGCAGAAAAGCTTTGCGCGATTTCAGAGAGAGCAAAGGCGCGCGACCTATACGACGTATATTTTCTACTAAAATACAAGGGCTTGAAATATGAAGAATCTTTGGTTGCCAAAAAGTTTGAAAAAAGGGGCGAGGCTTTTACTACTGAACACTTGCTCAGCGCTATTGATAAAGTAAGCGTGAATTTATGGAAGGAAGAACTTCAGTACATAGTGCCAAGGCTTCCAGATATTGGTGAGGTTAAAGAATTTATTGAAAGCGTAATAAGCATTTCTAGCAATTCCAGATAAGAATAAAAATAAAATAGATTATTATGCTGCTTTAGTGGGCTCGTACTAAACGTTTCCTATAGGGGGAAATATCTATACATTTTTGTCCCCCTATAAGATACAGATTCTATGGATCATGTACAAATTTTGTATTATTCACTTTTATAATTATCATTTGATAATTAAAGTTAATCAAAAAACATAATATATACTTTCTGCTTCCTATTCTGATTATGAACTCTGAAGAATTCATAAGCAAGCTCTCTGAGCTGGGCATTCCTGTATTTGGTGTAGAAGCAGCTAGCACTATACTCGACAAACCACGCAGCTATGCTGCTCTTTACCTTTTAAGGCTTTTTAAGGCAAAGAAAATTGAAAGGGTAGAGAGAGACAAGTATTATTTGCCTGGCACGCAGCTTAATACTATCGCATCAAGGCTTGTACCATATTCTTATATTTCACTGTATTCTGCATTAGAGCATTATGCACTTACAACGCAAATACCTAATGAGATTGCAGTAATAACAGCCAGATATCATAAAAACATTGTAATAAATGGCAGGAAAATAAGATTCTATAAAGTGAAGAAAGGGCTCATATATGGATATGTCTCATTTGCTAAGGGGCCTGTAATTGCGGAACCTGAAAAGATCTTTATAGATGACCTTTATCTGCATGGCAGGCTTTACTTCAGCGAAGAGCTTGAACACGCGATAAAGGCGGGCAAGCTCAACATTGAAAAGTTGTGCAACTATGCTATACGCTCTGGGAAAAGAAGCATAGCAAGCCTTCTTGGCTATTATTTGGATAAGCTTGGAGTAAACGCTGAGGTACTTATCCCGTACCGCTCGCCAAGTTATATAAGGCTTACAAAGAACGGCGTACTTAATAGCAAGTGGCATATCTATGGTGATTAGATGAGCATATTTGAGAGCCTTTGGCTTGACGAAAAGCAGAGAATGCAATTAAGCATTTTGAGAGACCTGCTTATAAACATATTCAAAGCAGGCAAGGGTAATAGCATCGTATTCAAGGGTGGTACTGCTCTCTCTATTTTCTATGGAAGCGATAGATTCTCAGAGGATATAGACCTATCGGCATACTCTGTAGATGCATATTTAACAATAGATGATGCAATAGAACATATTGCAGCAAAAAGCAGATATGAGATATTAAACGATTGGGAAAGCGAAATAGAAAACAACGAAAAATTTAGAAGGTATCTGCTAAGGTTTAAGTATAGCATAGAAGAAAGCATAAACACACATATAGATTGCAGTGTTGAGAAAGTCATACTCGAACCAGAGCAGTTGATACTCTCGAATGGCTATGATGTTGCTAAGATATTGGTAATGAAGAAAGAGGAGATACTTGCAGAAAAGGTACGAGCGATTTACACAAGGCACAAAGGCAGGGACCTATATGATCTCTACTTTCTTACAATTATTTTGAGAACACAGGCAAGCATAAGCCTTATTCACGAAAAGTTCAAGAATTACAGCATAGCAGCAAAGTTTTCTTCTAAATCATTTGCTGCAAAAGTTGAGGAATTGAGGCCTTACTGGAAAGATCTTGAAGGCATTGTTAACAATTTTGATGCGCTTGACTTCGATTCTATAAAAAACAGCGTAGTAGATGCATTTAAAAATATATAGTAAAGGGACTGCCTGCGCTCCAGATAGAGTGCTATCAAATCCGCTGGTTCAACTCTGCTTGGTCCATTTTATAAGCCTATAGTGGTCCTTGGTGCCTACGCTTCTCAGTGGCAACCGCCCAAGCAGCACCCTGCCTATAGTGCCTTTTGCCATATCTATATTTTCATCCTTAAACAGCTCCTTATGGTAGCTGATGTCATGCTCCATCGCGGCAGCCTCACTATCGAATGCACCCATGGTGAAGAAATCATAGCTCCCTACCAAAGGAGCAGTCATTACATACCTGTCAATAATAGAATATTCATCGTCGCTCATGAATGCCTTTCTTGCATTCATTGAGTGGTTTTCATAGTTCTCTGTGGGCATGTATTTTGCAAAGAATGTCATCAGCGTAAGCCAGTCAGGCTTGCCCATAGAAATAGTATAAGACCATATTATTCTATCTTTCTCTAATTTTGATATTACATAAAGGACATTTGGCAGCGTGATGCCGAGCTTCTTTGCTATTTCGTTTGCATTCAGCCTGCAATCCCTGTTCAATTCAATAAGTATGCGCTTTTCCTGATCTTTCATATCAAGCCTTTCGAGAAGCTCATTCCTTATAGGAAAGAAGCCAAGCTGCTTGTGAACAACTTCTGATGTACGCCATGAAACCCTATACTTAGAAAGCTCTATCTGCATCCATTTGTCCCACAGTGCATATTCCTGGCTGGATATTGAATTAGCGTAAATGAGCAGGTCGTAATCACCTTCTACAACAGAGGCAAATTGCGGTATGTAAGACCCTTCCAGCAAGCCCTTTATATGCTCCCAGTCAGGCTTTTTACCAAACTTTGCCATAATCAGGTGTGGGTTCTGGATTCCGAGCGCCCTCTCATTGAGTTCCAGCACATAATTTATATCAAACTCCTTCTCAATCCTTTCCAGCCTTTTCTTTGCCTCAGTCCTGCTCAAGCCAGAATACTCTGATATCTTACTTATAGAAGCCCTTGAATCAACTGAAAGGAGCCTTATTATCTTACGTGCCACAATGCTGTACTTTTTATTAAATTCTGATTCAAATTCATACTCATACCTTGGCTGCAGCATTTTATCAAAACTCATAATTTTTTTGTTAATATTGTTATATATCGATAAATTAAAAAGACTTTAAAATTAATGGCTAATTGGTGGCAGATAAGCCATACGGCGGTAATCAATGAAAATAAGTACAAAAGCGAACACATACCTTGTGTTGGCACTCCTTTCAGGGGCGCTGCTCCCTATAGCTCTGGGCGTAGTCGGCAGCATGAACATACTTGGCTTTCTAGTTTTGGCATATGCACTTGCAGTCCCAACATCATATATATTTACAGTGAAGACGGGCAACAAGGAAACAATGGTTAAATATGTTAGGAATCGGAAGACAATTGCTCTGATAGCCCTTATAGGCCTGCTAAACTATGCATTTCTTGAGTTCGGGCTCACCTATGCAGAACAGCATGTGTCAGCTGCGCTTGCAACAGTTGTATATAGATCATACCCGCTGCTTATGCTGCTATTTCTCCCCGTGCTTCTTAGAGAAAGAGTTACAAAATACCAGATTGCAGCACTGCTCCTTGCGTTTGCAGGGCTTTACTTCGCTATAACAGAAGGGTCTGCTTTTACAATCGGGGCTGATTACCCAATAATAGCATTCCTTATATTAATAGCCATTACAAGCGCTATTGCAACAATATTAGTCAAGAAATACATGTTCAACATGGAGAGCTCAATGTTCATATTCAGCGTCGCAAACTTTGCATTCTTCTCAATAGTATTTATTGCAACAGGTGCGCACTTCGGGGCTATCAGTGCACTTGATATAATATCAATTCTTTATGTGGGAATAGTATACAATGTCTTTACCGGATTCATGTACTACTCATCCCTAAGGACGCTGAAGACTACAATAGTAACAAACTTCTATTTCCTATCGCCTTTCATAACTTTTGTGTTTGCATACTTGCTGCTGGGCGAGGCAATAGAACCTTATTATGTATTAGTAGCGGTTCTAGTTGCGATAGGCATGCTTATACAAAACAAAGACAAGCTCGGCGGCTCATACCTTGCAAAGCACAAAAAGGTAGCAAAGCTTGGGAATGTTTTGTTTGATGTATCTGGTGCATTTGCTGATACAGGCAGCGAAATGATAAAAAAGCAGCTGGACGAGGGTGCGAGGGTTATCGCAGCAAAGATTGGCAAGGTTAACCCTGAAGAGGTAGATGCTTTTGCTAAGAACAGCATTGGCGGTGACAGCGTAATAGTGATGCATGGCGCGAGATTAAAAGGCAGTTCTTTCTGGAATGAATACGAATTTATAAAGGAGATTATGGGAGCTGAAGATGACGATGTTATAGTAGCAAAAGTAGGCAAGCCAGGGGAAAGTGAGCAGTTCTTTGACAGGCTTTTTGAAGGAGTACCATCAATGCATGCTGATGAAATTCAAAGAGAGAGCAAGATTGCATAAATTTAGCATAATACACTGCAGTTTGTAAGATGCCGAAGAAGCATTAGCAAAACAACAAAAAATATTTGTAGTTTTTAGATTTTTGATATGGTATTTAAAGGAGTTGCTTCATAGTAATATGCAGGGCGTTTTGGGTTCCCCACCCCCATACCCCATTTTCCTATTTCTGTTTTTTTATATTATATATTAGCAGTAGAAGTGGGCCCGGAGAGATTTGGACTCTCGACCTACGGCTTATAAGACCGCCGCTCTGACCAGGCTGAGCTACGAGCCCGCACTAATGTTATTAATATGCAGTTTTATATTTATTTCTTTGTCTAAGCTATTCTGCTTCCCGGCTCTGTCGGCTCATCAACCCCAAGAAGCATTACTCCGTGGTCTGTGAGTGCGCCTAATACGAGCACTTCTGAAGAGAAATCAGCAACCTTCTTCGGCTTGAAGTTCACAACTGCAATGACCTTCCTGCCTATAAGCGACTCCTTGCTGTAATTGGTTATCTGGGCAGACGACCTTTTTACTCCTATCCCATCGCCGAAGTCTATCAACAATTTGTAGGCTGGCTTCCTTGCGTTTGGAAAATCATTCACCTCCTTTATTATCCCAACCCGCATTTCGACCTTCTCAAAATCTGAGTATTCTATTGCCATCGTAACACCTTTCTATACAGCAGCTACTGCCTCATCAAGCTATAGCATATACAGCAGGTATTCAGCTTTATATTTATTTATAGTGTATTTATAGGTATCTAACGTGTTATAAGGCAATGGTAATATGGACCTTGGAGAAGGGCTCAGAAAGGCATTGGCAAGGCTTTCAGGAGCAACAATAATAGATGCAAAGAGCATAAAGGAGTTCAACAAGGAGCTTCAGAAGGCGCTTCTTGGTGCAGATGTAGAGGTAAGCCTAGTCCTTAACTTCACTAAGAGGATAGAGGAGCTTGCGCTGCACGAAAAGTTGCCTCCGGGGGTAAGCGCAAAGGAGTACATAACAAACGTTGTTTATGAAGAACTAGTAAGGATGATGGGCAGCACATACGAGCCTAGGATAGTCCCGAAGCGCATTCTTCTGCTTGGAATATACGGCTCTGGAAAGACGACAACCGCAGCCAAGCTTGCTAAATTCTACCAGGACAGAGGGCTCAGCAGTGCGCTCATATGTTGCGACACGACAAGGCCGGCTGCCTATGAGCAGCTTGAGACCCTAGCAAAACAGGCAAATGTGGGCTTCTTCGGCATCAAAGGCGAGAAGGATGTCAGGAAGATAGTAAAGGGAGGCCTTGAGGCGCTGCGAGACAAGAAAGTTGTCATATGCGACAGCAGCGGAAGGAATGCACTTGACAGGGAGCTTATAGACGAATTAAAGGCTATAGCAGAGAGCTTCAAGCCTGACGAAAAGCTGCTTGTGATAAATGCCGACACGGGCCAGGTTGCTGGGAAGCAGGCTGCAGAGTTCAACAATGCAGTCAAAATAGACGGAGTTATAATAACAAAGCTAGACGGCTCAGGGAGGGGAGGCGGTGCACTAAGTGCAGTGAATGCCGCAAAGGTGAATGCCACTTTTGTAGGCACAGGAGAGAAGCTCAACGCGATAGAGCTCTACGATCCAAGAAAATACATAGGCAGGCTGCTTGGGATGCCTGATATAGAGTCTCTTGTGACCAAGGTCAATGAGGCAATAAGGGAGTCAAAGATAAAGCCTGAAGAGCTCAACATGGAGAGGCTCAACTTCGAGACTTTCTACGCACAGCTCAAGGCAATGGGAAAGATGGGGCCCATGAAGAACACCCTGAGCATGATGGGGATAAATGATGCTCCAAAGGAGTTACTTGACCAGAGTGAGGAAAAGCTCAACAAGTACAAGGCTATCATAGGATCAATGACAAAGGAGGAGAGGGAGGATGAAAGGCTGATGCACAGCCAGAGCAGGATAAAGCGCGTCGCTGCAGGGAGCGGTACCACTGAAAAGGATGTTAGGCAGCTGCTCAGCGACTTCAGCAAGATGAAGAAGATAATGGATATGTTCCAGAACGACAGGGGATTCAGGAAGAGGCTCTCAAAATTCATGCCAGGTGCAAGTGCCTAGGCATTTTACAGAAAAAAATAGAAGGAAAATTGAAAAAAAGACATTAACTGGTTACTACCTCTTCTTCTTTCCCTTTGCCTTCTTTGCCATTTTATCCACCAATATTTAAAAATATTGCGTAAAAACATATTTAGCACTTATGTGAAATTTAATGTTGCAAATGTGATTAATTTATATCAAGATAAACATTTGTTAATACAAATAACAAAGTGTATACAATGGCAGAGGCGAAGCCAAAGGCGCATAAAAACAGCGCACAGCTGGCAAAGATAGAAGAGCTGAGCAAGGAGTATGCCAAGACAAAGTACAACAAGGCCACTGATAAATACCTCGGCATACTGAGAGCGAAGATCGCAAGGATAAAAAAGGCTATGAGCGAAGGCAGAAGACAGAAGGGCTCAGGTTACGCCGTCAAGAAGGTTGGTGACGCCACAGTTGCGATAGTAGGCCCCCCAAACGTTGGCAAATCATCGCTTATAAGTGGTATTACAAATGCTGAATCAAAGGTTGCAGACTACGCCTTCACAACACTTGATGTTATACCTGGGATGCTCTTACACAAAGGAGCGCAGATACAGCTCCTTGACCTCCCTGGGCTTATTGAGGGCATGCACATAGGCAGGGGTGCAGGAAGGAAGGTGGCAAGCGTCATAAGGGTCTCTGACCTATTGCTCTTTGTTGTAGACGACTCTACATACAGGCTGCTGCCCAGGATGCTGAATGAGCTTGAGGAGCTTGGCATAATGGTCAACAAGAGGCCGAAGAGGATAAATGTTGAACCGCAGCAGAGCGGCGGCATCTATATAGAATACAATTCAAAGTCGGCGCCCACCAGGCAGGAAGTAAAGGAAG
>Ga0080003_1001335_pt1 | contig 13304 bp, 10 predicted proteins | sample JossMetagenome_FD_69206 | JGI IMG/M metagenome (GOLD analysis project Ga0080003, IMG submission 69206) | Hot spring microbial communities from Joseph's Coat, Yellowstone National Park, USA - JC2_E (SPADES assembly) (version 2) | ecosystem: Environmental > Aquatic > Thermal springs > Hot (42-90C)... | reverse complement strand
TAAGCTGTTAGATTCGTAAAATGACCTGATTTTGTCAAACTGTCCCTTAAAAGCGCTGTCAACCTGAAAAACCTTATTGCCGATTTTAAATACGTAAACGTTTGCATTGGTTCTATCAATTACAAATAACCCATCTGCAATCTTCATATATTATAATTTATATATTATCAAATTATAAAGTTTTTAGAAAACGTAGTTTTGACGATAAATTTTCACATACAATTGCTATAACATAACACATAGGCCTTAACTCTTTAACGCTTATATTTTTCTCAATAAAATAAATCTCTGCTGAAATAATGCTATATGCTCTCTCTTCTTAATGTTAGCTGAACCTGTTTAAGCTGAGGCTGATGGTGCTGAGCAAAAACCATGGTAAGAGGTCAACGCCAAGGGACTGGAAGAAGTAAGACGAATTCAGAAGGTTGTTATGCTTTTGCTTAATATTGATGTTCTTGGTCTTTCATACAAGGTCAAGGATAATCGGTTTTAGAAGCTGTATGCAGACAGCGGTTTTGAAAGCAATATCCTGGCATACAATATTATATATGAATGAAAGACAAAGATGCTGCTAGCTAATGCCATGGCTCATAAAAAGGCAAATAAAAGGAGCAGCATTGCAGCAGATTAATTGGTTTAGTACAAACAAGCATCACGGAAAAACGTTTCGTTAGCTTATGTATCGGTTAAATTTGGGAATTTATGGACAAAACCATGAAGAAGCGAAGGAAAAAAATTGAGAAGTTGAGAGAAGAAATAAATAAAATTATATTTGAGAAGTTTTAGCATTAGCAAAAAATTATAAGCGCTCCTTTACGACATGCTAAATAGATATCATAAATACTCTTTTTGAGATTGAATAAGCCTTCATTGCGTTGTCTGCAGTTATTAAAATAGCATTATCAGTGCAGTATCTACTAGATAGAATTGAAAGTTAGTTGAAACAAATGGAATATAGAAAGCTTATCTTCTAGGCATAAATAATTATTCGATAAGTGCATTTTGTTTTATTACAAGTAATCTCTTCAAATATTAACTAAACAAATAGACAGAATAGACCTTTTGCTTGGGCCAAAGCCTTCATTGCATTATCTCCAGTAATTAGGATGGCATTAAACGAGATAGCGCTTTCTATAATTTTCTCATCATTAGTTAATCCTTCCATTTTGCCAGTTTCTGGTATTTCCTCCAACTTAATTCTGCCTATAGCTGCATATTTAGCTAGCCTTCCAAGCTCTTTCTTTCCTCCTGCTTTGTCGCATTCTTTCTTAACGATTGGATGAAGCAAAATCATGAAGCCCTCAAAAAAATTAGAGCTTTCTAAATCCTTACTTAAAAGTCCTCCTATGATTATATTACTGTCTGGTAAAAGAGTACCGCAATAATACCTTAAAGTGAAATTAAGATCTTTTATTGGCTCTTTACAATTTATACATCTTCCAACTGTTTGCCCTCCATCAATTGTAACTAAGGTTGCTTTACTTCTTTCACCACAAGATGGGCAAATTATTGATAGAGTTGTAATAGATAACCGCCCTGTTTCAAACTCTTTTATGAAATCCTCAGACAAAATATCTTCTCTTAAAGGAGGTTCAATCTTTTCAACTTTCTCTAACTTACCATCTATCTCTCTAACCGTTCTAAAAGATTGTTTCACAAACCATGGCCAAGATTTACCTGTCGTCTTCCACTTCTTGAGCCAACTAATAGTTTCTTTATCTCCGGCATTTCCGCTTCCAATATTAAAACCCTCAATCCTAAATTTTTCATCTCTTCTTATAGCTTCAATTACTTTTTCTCTTTCCCTCTTAGCAATTAACGAAGCTACCTTTGTCTCCAGATAATGTTCATCGGCTTGTTGAATAACCTCAACCTCAGCTCCTGCATTTTTTAGGGAATGAAGATATCGCCGTAACTTTTCGCCTACTCCATAATCATCTAACACTATTCTACAATTCGCTGCTTGATAATTACGCATGAAGTTTGAGATAATGCGTTGATAAACAACATCCATTATCTTGTTTAGATTAAATTTGTCCACGTGCGACGGGGGTATTTTCTCTACGTAAAAATTAAGCCCATCCTTTTTCATAAGGTCTAATCGTTTTAAGACGTCATCCCAATAGCCAGTTGAACGTCTTTTCTTGGTATCAGCTACTCCAACTAATCTTTCAATTTCATTAAAAATAGCTTTGGGAAAAATTGCTCCTACTAAAATAGTATGCCCTAGAATCTCTCCCTTTCCTGTTTCGTCAAGTCCTATGAGAAAATCCTTTGTAGGAAGAAAGAAACGACTTCCAGCACGGGAAGAGATAAACTCCCAAACTTCTTTGATAGAAGGGTCTGAGGAGGCTGTGCTAAAGAGTGTACCGGACTTGTAATAGGTAAGTGTAGCATCGGAGAATTTTACACGCCAAACTTCATTTTCGTTCTTAATATCCTTATCTTCTAACCCACCTTGTTGGATTAAGTAACTCTTTATCTCATCCGCTGTACCAGCATCAACTTTCCACCTTTGATTAGGATATTTGGTACTCATTTTCTACCTCTTTCTAGTCCTTGACATCTTTAACAGCTCTTCCCTACCCCTTTCATATTCTGGATAAACCCTTTTTACTATTTCCCAGAATTTCTTAGTGTGTCTCTTAACGATTAAGTGGGCTAACTCGTGAGCAATTATGTATTTTAAAATAAATTTCGGGTATCTTCTCGCCTCGACGTTTATGTAGATCTTATTTCTCTTAAGTAAGGCTAACGTATCCATATTAGCGACTTTGATCTTTAGATTCCCATATACTTCCATTCCATTATCTTCCGTAAGCTCCCTAAGTATTTCTTCAACTCTTCGTTGAAACTCCTTTATTTCTTCATCGATTTTCTCAGCCATATTCTTCCTCCAAGTTCGTAAAGATCTTCTCAACAACATCGTCCAACTCTTTAATAGGTCCAAAGTTCTTTATGACATTCTCCCTAACTATCCTCTTTACTTCTTTTCTCAAACTATTCTTTAAAAAGCTCTCCTCATTAAGCAGGTCATTGTCATTGAGCTCTTGTATAATGTTTTTCGAAACTTCTTGAACTTTCACAAAATCTGGGGAATAATCTCTCATCACAACAACGATTGGAAAGATTTGCTTGAATTTTTCCCTTTCTTCTTCTCTAACTTTCAATCTTTCTTGTATTGATTTTATCCTTTCAATAATGCTTTTTGTTACCTTTTTTTCTTCTTTCATCTCATCAACTATTTTCTCTATTTCCTCTCTAATGCTGACGTAGAAATCAGACCTAAAATCTTCTGTCTCTCTTCTAAGCTCGCCTAGAACCCTTAAAGCATTTATCGGCCTTCCTCCAGTTTCGAGCTTTGAAAGTTCCTCTGCTATGTTTACCTCTCCAATCTTCTCCACCTTTTCTACGTCAACAGTGTTTTGTATGAGTTCATAGGTCTTTCTCGACATGCTTTCTATTTCTCCTAACCTCATCCCTATACTCCTGTACCTGTTCAAAGTTATGGCAATGCGTATAACTAACTTGTAAAATTCGAGTTGTTTAAATGTAGCTTCACTCGGCGATAGTAGCTCATAAAGCGTTCTTAGCTTTCTAGCCTTTTCTACAAACTCTTTCTCTCTTCCGTTTAAAACTAAAGTTTCTATGGCTTTGTCTACATCTTCTAACCCCTTTATATCAACCCCTCCAAGCATATCCTTTAGCTCCTCTATGCATTTCTCAAACTCTTCCTCAGAAGCCTTTACATCCTTAATTAGGAGAAGAGCTTCGTCTATGAAGTCTTTCTCAAAATGCTGTAAAGCACTCTTTAGATTCTTAGCTACTCCGATATAATCTACCACTAGCCCATATTCTTTCTTATCTCCATAAGGCCTATTGACCCTTGCTATTGCTTGAAGAAGCCTATGCTCTTTTAGAGGTTTGTAGAGGAATAGCACTAAAAGCCTTTTGGCGTCAAATCCTGTTAATAGCATATCGCTTACTATCAATATCTTCGGATAATCCTGCTCCTTAAACGAATCCCTAATATCCCTGTTTATTCTATCAAAATCCGAATGCCCAAAGCGCTTTATAAGTTCTTTCTTATAGCTTTCGACTAAGCTTGACTTCTCTCTTGCTTGATAGGTCATCACAATCTCAGAATATTTTGGGTCGAAATGCTTGTCCAGTTCTCTCTTAAATAAAACGCAGCTCTCTCTATCAACTGTAGCTATCATCGCCTTAAGACCTGTCTTCTCGATTTTTGTCTTGAAGTATTCAGCTATGTCGTTACTAACTTTCTCTATCCTTTCAGGGCTTTTAAGCAGTGCCAACTTAGGTTTGACCTTCTTCCTCCAAAGCCTTCTCTCTTCTGGCGTTAATTCATCAACGACTTCTTCCTCATACTTAGAGAGCTCCTCTATCTCTTTCTCTTTTAAGTGGAGGTCCGGCAGCCTAGCTTCATACCTTATCTCTATGGTGAAGCCGTCTTTGATAGAATCGGACATGCTATAACGATGTAAATATAGCTCGCCCTTCGGGGAAAACTTTTGGAACGTATTTCTTTCAGGTTTTGTTAAAGGCGTACCTGTAAAGCCGAATATGGTAGCGTTCTTAAATATACCCCTCATAACGTTTGCCAATACCCCATATTGGCTCCTATGGCTTTCATCGGTAAAGATCACTATGTTTTCTCTTTCAAGGTTTATCTCCCCTTTTTCATGAAGCTTCTTGAGCTTTTCGGGCTGGAACTTTTGGATTAAGCACGCAAATATCCCCCTTTTACCCTCTCTTTCTTTTCCTCCCCACTTTAGGACGTCAATGAGCTCTTTTACGCTCTTTATTTTCTCTATTTCGATGCCTAAAGGTCCAAATTCCTCATCTACTATCTGCGTTTGTAGATCTCTTCTGTCAACGACTATGAAGATCGTTGGTACCTTAAGCCTCGGATCTCTGAGAAGCTTCCAGGAAGAAAAAGCCATCGTCAGAGTTTTTCCCGAACCTTGCCAATGCCAAATTAGCCCAAGCTTCTTTTCTTTTTCTTCCAAAACCCTCTTGACTATAAGGTTGGTTGCTTCAAACTGCATGTACCAAGCCATTACCTTCTTGTAAACATCCCTATACCTTTTGATGAATATGAAATTCTCTACCAGGTCTATAAGGTTCTTCTTTGATAGCATCCCGAAGATCGTTGAATCTAAGTATGGAAATGTTTTGAGAGGATTAACATCTTCCTCTTTAAAAGGATAATAGCTCTTCCAAATCCCCTTATCCTTTTCTAACGAATCATCGTAACTTTCAGCGTAATAGTTGGGGAAATACTTTGTTTCATAACCATCTGAGACTATGCAAAATTGAATGTACTTAAAAATACTTGGTATAGCTTTTTCATATTCTAAAATTTGCTTATATGCATCATACCATGTCACTCCTTCCTCCGCTTCCAAGAATGGATTCTTTGTTTCTATCGCAACAAGAGGAATGCCATTAACGAAGAGGCATAGATCAAATCTCCTGCTTCTATCTTCCTCCTTAACCTCAAACTCTTTAATTGCAAGGAAGTCATTATTCTCGGGCTTTTCAAGGTCAAATAAGTAAATCTGCTTCGGTATTTCTTCGCCATTCCTTTTTATTTTAAACGGAATACCGTTTTTAACGAAATTTAGGAAATTCTTTACCCCCTCAACACTGTTTGGGAGCAGAGAAAGAATAGAAAGAATATCCCTTCTTTCATCCTCACTTAATGTTATACTATTTATCCTTTCTATAGCTTTAAACAGCCTTTCCTTTAAGAAGACCTCTTCGAGAGATTCCCTCTCACCTTTTACACCTTTACCCCACTCAACAACTTCCCACCCTAAATCTTCTTTTAATCTTCTCCCGATATAATTTTGGAGGGTGCGCTCAGCTAGCATCACACTCCCCCTCCTTAAGGAAAATTGCCTTAGTATCAAGAAGCATTGCCAAGTATCTTATTAATTCGATAGTCAAGGACAGAAAAAGTTCTGTTGTAGTGCGCAGAGCTACCCCTGGATGAGGACCTCCATAGTGTAAAAAACTTCCAATGTTATTAATCAACTTTTTCATGTCATTCGGGAACTCACTGGAATCTTGTTCTGTTGATATTCTTATTTTTGGTAGAAGTTCGTTCTCCAATATTTCAAGCAAATTTCTCAGAGAAACTCTCGCGCCTACAATGTCATTTTCTTCCAGTCTAAAATAGGCATTCCACAAGTAGCTAACTGCTTCATCAAGTGCGGGCCGGTCTAAGTATAATGAAAGTAAACTAGCTTCAATCTTTGTGAAAAACTCTAAAAACTTCTGTGCATCATACCCTATAGGCTTAACCTCTAAGGGAAGAAATGTTTTTGCATCATATTTCGTAATAATGCATGCTATGTAACTCTTTCCAAGGTTAAATTGAGATACTATTTCTTCAGGCAAATATAAACAAGGCATCAATTTTTCGAGTGGTGCATACCAATAAGTTTTTGTTTTTAATCGAAGCTTCTTGAACGGCTTAAACCTCTTTAAAAGCTTGTTCTGTTCATTTCTGTTTTCTATGAGGTAAAGCTTTACATCCCTATCTTCCTTTATGTAAGGAAAAACCTCAATGTTAGAGGCGAATACGACTGGCACATCAATTCACCTTAACTCGAACCTTTCCAGTAAGAAGCAAATCCATCAATCCTTGCTTGATTTTTTCTAGTCTTGCTTTTTCTTTTCTCTCAATTTCGAGCTTTTTATCAACGGTCGAAAGAATTTCGGCGATCCTTTGCTGTTCAAAATAATTAGGTAACGCTATTTTGAAATTTTTTATAATTTCTGCTGTGAGGTTAGCTTGCGTAGTTTGTTTCGCGTGCTTTTTAAGGAGGGGTTTCAAATGAGTTAGAAGATAAAAAAGAAATTCAACGTTTGTTTTCTCGTTATTAGGGAGAATGGCTAATATCGCTTGGTTTGTAGCTACTTCAATTTCATTAATAGCAATTGCTCCTATACTGCCATACATCGCAACGAGAAGCGATTTTACAGGAACTAACCATGCACTGGAATTTTTAAGTCCAGCTTCTGTTATTGATGTTAAAGTAGATTTAATATATTTATAAGAGCTCGTCATGTCTTCGATTTTAACGAACGGGATATTTCCATTATAGTATTCTTTTTTTGAAGTTAAAGGAGTTCCCCCCGCTTTAATTTTCGTACATACCTCGCCAAGTTTAACAACTTCCCACTCCTTTGGAATCCTCCCAATTTCTGTATCCCTATATTCTGTTTCTTTGTAAAACATCATTTCAACACCTTGCTTAACTCATTAATGTATTCTTCAATCTTCTTTGCAGTTTCTTGTCTTTCCTTTTCAAGTTCTTTCAATTCAAAAAATTCTTTAAAAATATCAACAGAATCTTTTTCTTCTACTGGAACAACATAAAGTGTTACATTCAAGTTATAGTCGTTTCCAGCAATTTCTTCCTTATCTACTACTTTTGAGAACCCTTCGATGTTGGTAAACTTTCGGTAAGCTTCCACAATTTTATTGATGTTCTCTTTTGAAAGTGCGTTTAACCTCTTAAGCGAAGGATGAGGTATATACTCGTTTGATGCATTTATGAATAGTATTTTGTTTTTCCTTTCTGGTGATTTGTTTTTGTTAAAGATTATTATTGCACCAGGTGCTCCAGTATTATAAAACAGTTTTTCAGGTAGAAGTATAACGCATTCAATCCAATCTTTCTCTACAATCTTGCTCCTTATGGATCTTTCAGCTCCTCCTCTAAACAAACATCCATTATCTATTACTAGCCCAATTCTTCCATTTTCCTTTGCAGAAGCTAGCATATGTTGAACCCAAGCCCAATCTGCTGTGTTGTTTGGAGAATAGCCAAATGAAAACCTTTCTTTAAAATCTGCTCTCTTTAAAATCTCCTCTCCATATCCATCTTCATTCCAAGGAACATTAGCTATAACTACATCAAACTGCTTTAACCTTCCTCCTTCAGTATGCCTTGGATACAACAAACTATCGCCAAACTCTACAAAAGCATCAGTAATCCCATGGGCTACCAAATTCAGTTTGCAAAGACCGTAAATGTCGGAATTATACTCTTGACCGTAAAGCAGAAGCCTCTCTTCCTTACCATACTTCTCTCTCACATACTTATGCGAGATTATGAGCATGCCACCAGAACCGCAAGAAGGATCGTAAACACTTTCTCTAGGCTTTGGGTCTAGAATGTTAACTAAGAGTTCGATAACCTCCCTCGGAGTGTAAACCTCACCTTCCTTAGCTTGAGTTGGAGCAAATTTATATAATATATGCTCGTAAGCGTCTCCAATTATATCGCTTGAAACATATTTATTGCTAAAATTGTATTGGTTGAATAGCTCAACTAGCTGCCTTAGCTTCTCCCTATGTTCTTGGCTTGTGAAGCCTAGAAAGCTGAACTTATCTATAACCCCTTTTAACTCTGGGTTTAGCTCTGCGATCTTTATTAATGCATTTGAAAGATTTTCTGGAAGTTTCTTAATATCCCCAGTTATACTGTCCCACAGCAAGTCCCTCCTCAAGTAAAAAGTGTGGTAAACTTCGTTCTCAGCCTCTTTTTCAGCTGATTTATCATCTAAATATTTCATAAATTCTTGCTTTTTCTCTTCAAACTCCTCTTGCCAAGTATCGCTTATCCTCTTCAAAAAGAGAAGGACGAGAATAAACTTATAGTCTGTAGCGGTCCTTATAATATCGGCTGCTTTATCAACGAGAGAATTTATTTCTTCACGTGTAATATTTTTTGGGAACAATGCTTTTTGAACCAACTTCTCATTCCTCCACGCTCCCTTTAAAATGAACTTTAGCAGGACCTATTCTTTTTGACTTAACATGACCTTCGTACCCCAAAGCTCTAAGATATCCCGATAGGAATCTTTTATTTATGCCTAGCTTTTTAGCTAAATATTTAACAGTCTGCCCAGTGTCATTTTCCAAACATTTATTCCCATGCTCCACATTCATCAATAGCTCAATTATTAAATTAGGAGACCTAGTTTTTAAATATTTTCGCAAGCGTCCTTTGTTTCCTTCTTTTCAAAATTGTACTTTTTAAGCGAACTTTATACATTTTAATCGTGAGTTTTAAGTCTTCTTCTGCACCTAATTTCAACGAAAATAAAGAAAACGCGCGGGATCGATCTAACCGCATTGAAGCACACGACGCTTTCGGTTTAGGAAGAAGCCATAAAATTCATTCAAGCACACGGGTTAGTGGTCGAGCACGTTCTAGAACTAATAAAGAAGCTAGCATTACGCGAAGGCGCGATTAAGATCGACGTGGGTCTTTTCATGGACTACGACGAGGTAGACGACTGAAACCCGAGGATAGTTTTCAAAATCAATGTTTGCTTTTTCTGGTTATCCGTTTTTTAAGTCGATACCGCAGTCGCATTAGACGAAGAACTAGCACGCGCTCTTCTTGATCTTCCAGCGTTCTTTACAGTAAATTGCCATCACGCATAACCCATTTTCTCTAACCATTTTTTTTTGACTTAGACATTCTGTCTTTTGTTCAAAAACACGGAGAAAACAAATTGCCAAAAATCTGTTTAGTAAAAAGACGGGGCAGTAGCGTTCTGGTTGGGATTCGAACCCAAACAAGGTGCTTTTCGGCACCCGCACTACCCTTATGCTACCAGAACGCTACCATTCAATAATACAAAAACACTTTATAAACCTAAAAGATTCCACATGCCCTTCACAACGTTTTAGACTTTCAAAATGTTCGTTCTCTTAAGAGAACGAAATTTTTAAAAGAAAGAGAAAAAAACAAAAAAGTGAAATGTTAAAAAATTGGATAGGCGTACGCAGTACAATAGAAACATACGGGCTAACACGCGACCAACTTGAGTATGCACTTTTCACAGGAATGCTTCAATACCAAGACCTTCACTACGGGACTATTATTCTCAAAAACGATTTGGAAAAACATTTAGAAGAACTGAAAAAACTTCCACAAAAGATCTGGATTTTCAAGAGCGAGGCAATGAAAAAATTCAAGCTAACAAACAACCAAATCGAAAACGCAATCGAAAAGGGGCTTGTTCGTTACAAAGAAGTGAAAAACCCGTATTACAGCAAGTCAATCGCTTACAAACTAGTTATTCAAGACATCGCACAAAATCTCGAACAAATCAAAAACTTTCCAAAATATTCCGAAAAAGAAAAAGGTAAAAGAAAAATATACGCGGAAAGAACAAAAGCAAAAAAAGAACTAGAATTCTACTGTCCAAGGTGCAAAAAGACAATAAGACCGCTCAGGGATTCGCAAGCGTTTGAACTATATTGGCACACAGGAAAACAGAATAAAGAAGAAAATTTAAGAATGCTAATAATTGCACATTACAGACACGCACACACTGACTACGATTCAGAAAGAAACAACATTGACAAGTGGATTTCGCCTGGCAAAGTGAAAAAAGAAACGGGATTCGACAGCTTTGAAGAACTCCTTGAATGGTATTTAAGAGAAAAAGACGACATGGATGATTTCGAAAGAGGAGAATGGATCGGCATGCTCAACGCACTACGAAGCATCGCGATTGAAAATGCGAAACAACACTTCACAAGCGTCGCGCGAAAACTTGCAGAAGAAGACGGACTACTTCAAAAAACAACAACGCAAGAAATAAACGTTGAAAGTTCTTCACAAACTTTTTCAAAATAAAAGAACTACCACTCTTATTCTTCGCCTTTCCACAATGATTTCGGAATTTCAAACGAAGGCGCAACCGTCGATTCGATAATATACACAGGCACCCCGAATTGATCGTAATACTTCAAAGAACGCTTAACAGATGTAATAACAATTCTGAAAGACGCAATCGTTCCGTCCTCGAGCCTGTAAATATTCGGTTCTTCGTATTCAACCTTTTCAACGCGCACTGCCTCTGTTCCAGCATCAGCAAGAGCCCGTGGAGAAGGAGCAACGTTCGACGGTTCGCCTCGTAATTCTTCAGGAGCCAGCGGAACAAAAAACGTAAACAAGAACGGCTGATACACGGGTCTTCCGAGCGCATCGAAAGCATCCGTCCTCGCAATCGACAATAAAACATGCTTTTCCCTCAGCTTCGTTCCATCGGACAGCAAATACACGTTCCAGTGCTCGTCTATCACTTCAAACTCTAAAGGCATGAGTTTCGCAATCATTTAGACCTCACTCAGAATAAGCAAAGTCGCCTTCTTTGAGCTGTTCCCCGCGGTTCAATTTTTTCAAAGCCTTGTCGAGTTTTCCAGTGACCTCCCATATCATGTTCAGTTCGTCACTCAAGTCTTTGTAGTTCCCGTCCACTTTCTTTTCAAGCTTCGCAATCCGTTCTTCAAGAGAACCGTTCTTTAGGTAATTTTCGACCGTTTCTTTCACGAATTCAGAGAGACTTTGACCTTTACTTTCAGCTATTTTCTTCCATTCCTCATATTGTTCTTCCTTCACATAAACAAAGATTTGCTTCATGCTACTTAATAGAAACCCCTTTTAAAAACTCAAAGTGTGCACTAGTAGTTCTACTAGTAGTTGTGCTAGTACTAGTAGTAGTGCTAGTACTAGTAGTTCTGCTAGTAGTAGTGCTAGTAGTAGAGGGTTTTGCAAAGCTCAAAACTGCCTCCAAAACGGGCAATATCCTGTACATCCTGTACCGATCCTGTACAAACTTTTTATCAAACATGAAACAAAGATTTAGATATATCAAGGTACAGGATGTACAGGATCGTCTCCAAAACTGGAGGGTACAAAAATTTATAATGCACATATACTAGTAAATGTGCATTGTGATAAAATAGTAGAAAAGAGTTTTGTCGCGGATCCTGTACATCCTGTACCGTTTTAACATGAAGTGTGTTAAAAAAATTGCACAAGACCTGTACAGGATGTACAGGATATTTTTTGTACTTGGTTATTGCTCCTGACCTCCTCCCTGCCCCCTAGAAGGGGCGAGGCTTGTCGTTCATTTTGTTAGGGTTTGTCTTCGTTGTCCGTAAAGAAGCGCAGATCTTCTTCTTTCGATTCTTCTTTTTCTTCTTCAGTCTTGAGGCGAATTCCCACGTATACCCATTTTCTTTCGCCTTTCACGTTCTTATGTTCTGTCGCGAGTTTTCTGTATTTTAATAAGTTTCTGAAGAAAGTGGTCGGGGAAAGGGGGCTCATGAGCTTGTGCTTTTTCACGTAGTCCACGTATGTTTGGTAAAGATCCTGCTTCCCTATCCACGCGTTTGGGTCTTCGACTGTTTCTTCTTCGAGGAATGCTTTCACAGGATCCGAAGCGCGCGTGTAAAGTTCTTCTATTTCCTCCACGGATTTATTGTATGAGAACTTGAAGTTATTCTGCATAAGTCGTTTCAAACCTTCAAGCGCCCAGTTTAGAATTCCTGATAGTTCTTCGGGGCGTGTGAGCTTTTCAGGAAGCGTCGGATCCGCAGTACTTTCATCGAACGTTCTCGGGAAGTTGATAATCACGAGCCTTCGGTAGAAAGCGCGTGTGTTATCGCTTACTTTCGGAAGAACGTTCGCAGAAAAGAAGAATTTCGCGCGGTTTCTAAAAGAAAAAGGCTTTTTGAACTTTTCCTCGATCGTTAGAGAATCACCTGAAACGAGTATTTTCAACTTTCCCGTGCTTTGAAGTGCAAAAGAGGGAAGATCTGGGTAAATATTCACGAGTTTTCCGAAGAGCTGAGAAACTGCGAAACGGTTGTTTTCAAGGTCTTGAGGGGAAACATTAGCCACATGTTCTTTACCTATGAGAGCTTCGAGAACGCGCAAGATTAGCGATTTCCCATTCGCGCCCTCACCAAGGAACACGAACATCTTTTGCCCGACGTTCTCAGTGTAAAGCGCATAACCGAAAGCTTCTTGCAACAGAGGAATATCTTCTGGATAGAGATCTTCGCTCACGACTTTTTCCCACAATTCGCTTTTCGCTTCGGGATTGTATTCGACAGGAAGCTGGATTGTTGAAAGGAACGAAGGCGTGTGCTTTTTGAGTTCGAATGTGCGTAAGTCAAGGAGCCCGTTTTTCAGGTTCAATTTGTAAGGGTCTGAATTGAAACGTTCTCGCGAAACGTATGTCATACGCCTAACATGTCCTAACACTTCTTTCACGAGGTCTGTTGTTACAACATCTGAAGGGACAATGCTTTCGATTTGTTTCGTAAGCAGGCTTTCGGCTTTCGGTCTGTACACTCCGTTTGAATAAAATAGAATGTCGTCCGTTTCTTCGAGCGTTGCGATGCGAAAAAGTCCGAGACGCGCTTTTGCAATTTTTGAAGCAAACTCAGGAAGCTT
>Ga0080003_1001333_pt1 | contig 13335 bp, 9 predicted proteins | sample JossMetagenome_FD_69206 | JGI IMG/M metagenome (GOLD analysis project Ga0080003, IMG submission 69206) | Hot spring microbial communities from Joseph's Coat, Yellowstone National Park, USA - JC2_E (SPADES assembly) (version 2) | ecosystem: Environmental > Aquatic > Thermal springs > Hot (42-90C)... | reverse complement strand
GGCGTTCCTGGCACCCAGCCTAGCGGTTTACCTCATTTCGCCCATAGCGGTGATAACGCTGTTCACGGTGGGTTTGATCTACCTCTCCTTCGGAATCGACGAGGTGTTCAACCCCAGGACCAGGAGGTGATGGCCACGCTTCTTTCCGTGAGGGACATCAGGGTTGAATACCGCACCGAGAGGGGTAGCATTGCAGCAGTTAAGGGGATTAGCTTCGACGTCCAGAATGGTGACATACTCGGCGTGGTGGGAGAGAGCGGCTCTGGTAAGAGCACCCTGGCCTACTCCATACTGAACTTCATAAAGCCGCCAGGTCGGGTTACGAGCGGCCAGGCGATATTGGAGGGGGTTGGAGACCTCTTGAAGATGCAAGGAGAAGACCTGAGGAAGGTGCTCTGGAAGGAGGTGGCCATAGTGCCCCAGGCGACTCAGAACTCCATGAACCCCACCATGGACGTGAAGGGACACTTCGTGGACACCATGGCGGCCCACGGGGTAAGCGATAAATCGAAGGTATTAGAGGTGGCGAGGCGCTTGCTGGAAGAGGTGAAACTGGATCCCGATTGGGTGCTCAACGCCTTTCCGCACCAGCTCTCCGGCGGCATGAAGCAAAGGGTGCTGATAGCGCTCAGCTTGGTGTTCGAGCCCAAGCTCTTGATCCTGGACGAGCCGACCTCGGCGCTCGACGTTGTAAACCAAAGGCTGATCATGGACCTCCTCAAGGCCCTCCACGAAAAAATGAACGTAACGATAATGTTCATAACCCATGACATACAGCTGATAAAGGGATTCGCCAATAGGGTCCTCATAATGTACGCGGGGAAGGCCATGGAGCTGGGTGACGTCGATGAGGTATGGAAAAGGCCCATCAACCCCTACACCATAGCGTTGCTGCGCTCCATACCGTCCCTGCACGGCGACGTCAACTCGGTCACCGGCATACCGGGTAGCATGCCTGACCCATACGCTAAGATGGCCGGGTGTCCCTTCGCTCCAAGGTGCAAGTACGCACAAGACGTGTGCTTCGAGCGGGACCCCGATTTCGTCCAGTATACCAAGGGCCACTATTCCGCGTGCCACTTCTCGTTGGAGATAGGTGAGAGCTATGGCCGAAATCGAGGAGCGTGCGTCCCAGCCGCTTTTGAGCCTCGACCACGTCAGCGTGGAGTTCGAAATCAAGGGATCGGACAAACCCCTGGTAGCCGTCAACGACGTGTCGTTCTCCATGGGCGAAGCGGAGTTGGTGGCATTGGTGGGGGAGAGCGGTTCTGGCAAGAGCACCCTGGGGAGAGTCGTGGTGGGGCTCCAAAAGCCAACTAAGGGAAGAGCCCTTTTCCGCGGTCGTGACATCTACAAGCTGAAGGGAAAGGACTTCTTGGAGTACAGGCGCTCGGTCCAGCTGGTACACCAGGATCCCTACGCGGCCCTAAATCCCGCCCTTACCATATACCAATCGCTGGCACCCGCCATAACCCGCTGGAAGATAGCGGACAAGAAGGAGGTGAGGAGCCAGGTGGCATCTTTGCTGGAGTTCGTGGGATTGAAGCCGCAAAACTACATGGATAAGTACCCAAACCAGCTGAGCGGCGGTGAGAGGCAACGGGTTTGCGTCGCGAGGGCCTTGTCCGTGAGGCCCAAGTTGGTCGTCGCGGACGAGCCGGTGACCATGATAGACGTTTCGCTGAGGTTGAGCATCGTGGACCTGTTGCTCAGGTCAAAGCAAGAGTTCGGTACCGGATACATATTCATAACTCACGACATGGCTTTGGCCCGCTACTTCTTGGTTAAAGGAGGAGGGGGGCGCTTAATGGTGATGCAGAACGGCAATCTCGTGGAAACGGGCGAGGTCGAGGAAGTAATAAACAATCCCAAGCACGATTACACCAAGAAGCTGATAAGCAGCGTCGGCGAGCGACGTGAGCGAGGCCAAGGGAAGGCGCCGCTGCGCGGCGGGAAGTTCCCCTATTTTGGCGAGCCAGTTTTCGTCGATCCGGCTAGGCTAGGGTGACTGCAACTACCCGGCGATTCGACGATGACGGGTAATTAGCTGAGGGCGGCAAAGGGCGAAGTAAAGTGAAAACCCGCAAGGGGCTTTCTCGTAACTCTCCTTGCGGCGATGATGTCGCCATCCGGTCCGTTATGAGGTCCTACCGTTTCTGGCGCGGCTTTTGGCTAGGCGGAAGCTGGGGATCGTTTGGAATGTCTCAGGCGTATAGCTAGAATCGCGATGCCGGCCAGAGCGAAGATCAGCACCCAAAGGGCGATGTAAAAGCTCGCGGTAAATGGCCTCTGAAAAAGCAAGGAGTAGAGGTCCAAGAAAAGTATGGCTATCAGAAAGGCATAAAGCGTCCTTCCGGTGTTCACGTCCATATACTCACGCTGTGTGGAGGGTTAAGTTTTTCCTTCGTTGGCTGGCTTGGCTTCCTGATGAATTCTTTGAACTTATCCCTTTATCGGTTTTTGTCCGATGTACTAATCCCATTCATTGCCCCGCGTCGCCTTCATTTCCAAAAAGGCGTTGGCTCGAAACGAGCGCATGAAACGCGTTTGTTTGCGAGTGAAGTGGTATTTACCAGTCGGATGGTGACTTCAAGACTTTTTCTCTTTTCAATTTTTAGCGCGGATTTGTTCTGAATCGATCATTCGTGAGCTTTTCTTAGGAGCAACCGTGTCTATTTTCTTTCGTCAGACTTAAAAGTCTGCTCCGGTTATATGTGAGTGAAATGAGAAAGCAGAAGGAATTGGCGCTAATACTTCTGGCCCTATTTCTGGCTTCCGCTTTGGTCTTCGTACCCAGGACGACGGTTGCTCAGCAAGCCATAACTGGCCCGACGCTTTACCTTTACGCCGTCACCTCTACCCCTGATACCTCCATTGATCAGATAGGCGCCTTCGGTTTCGGTGAAAATCCGGCCTACGGGTGGAACGGACTGTTCGAGATCTATCCCTTCATAACCCTTCTAAACGGTAGTTTCTACCCGGACGAGTTCATCTCCTATAAGACGATCCCGGCCAACAACACTTACATTCTGGTCATGAGGCCTGGCATGAAGTGGAGCAACGGTTATCCGCTCAACGCCACCACGTTTTACGACATGTTCCTCGCCTTGGCGGCCGTGGGCAGCCCGCCTTACACGGTGAAGATAATTAACTCCACCGCGGTCGCGGTTCAGGCCATTCCCAGCATCGTCGGCAAGCCCGGGATAGACTCCCCGAGCTGGGTTTTCGGGCCTTTGGACGGGCTTCTGCCCACCGAGACTTACCCACCTTATTGGGCCCCATACATGCACCTGATAGAGGGCAACTACTCCGCGCTTCAGAGGTATAACACCACGGTCATAAGGGAGCTGACCAGCTTCATATTCCACGGTCCTCCGTCCCAAGAGACTCCACCCAAGTACCCGTTGGTCGACTCCGGGCCTTACGTTATAACTGAGGTGACTCCTTCCGAGATAGTGCTGACCAGGAACCCCTACTACTGGGACGAGAAGGTCTGGCCTTGGAACAGCATAGTCGTTTACCAGTTCACCAGCACCAGCGCGCTTGAGACTTACTTGCTTGCCGGAAAGCTCGACTTCTACTCGGGTACGTTGCCCACTTCCATCACCTCCGAGCTCCCGAGCTACGTTAAGATGGTCACTTATCCGACCGACAGCGGGGAAGACCTCGTGTTCAACTTCCAGAGCGATTGGGTTTGCCAGCAGCCGGTTAGGGAGGCCATAGCCTACGCCATCAACCGCACTCAGGTTGCCATGGCCGCAGACCCAACCCTGACCCTTTACAAGCCGCTCAAGTACCCGCTCAGCGTCCCTGAGTGGGTATACCCAACGGACTTCCCGCAGAGCTTCCTCAGCACCATCAACCCCTACAACACCAACCTGACCAAGGCAAGGGAACTGATGGAGTCTGCTGGCTACAAGCTCGTCGGAGGGGAGTGGTACGCGCCCAACGGGACCCAGGTCACGCTCACCCTTCTGACCAGCCCACCTGGCCCCTTCGACCAGGCCATGCTGGAGGACGTGGTGAGCCAGTTGGATGCCTTTGGCCTGAAGACAAACCTGCTGGAGACCACCAACCCGACTTATACCGAGACCGGTAAGGGCTTCAACTTGGACTGGGGAGGATGGGGATTCTGGGTGACCGATTGGGACATGTACCCCGGCGTCGCGGAGTACGACAACGGCCTAGGAGGAGCCCACATAATGAACTGGCTGCAACCCGTTCCCGTACCCGGGGTTGGCAACATTAGCTTCTTCCAGCTAGCTGCCAAGGCCAGGGCGGGCAGCCCTAACGAAACCCAGGAGCTCACGTGGATTCACGGCTTGGCGTACATCCAGAACCACTACGTGACCGACCTACCGCTGGTGCAACCCTACAACGAGCTCTTCATAAACACGCACGACTTGGTGTGGCCATCGCCCAGCAACACGCCCGTTTACGAGACCAACATGCTCGGTTCCTCCGTGTTGCTCACTTACTTGGTCGAAAGGGGCATGCTTCACCTAAGGCCCATAACCATCACGGTCACCGCCCCAACCAGCGCCTCGGTGGGCCAGCCCATCGCCATCAACGCCACGGTGGGCACGGTGAACAGTTGGCCCGCCCCGGCCGAGCCGGTGGCCTTCTTCGTCAACGGGAAGGAGGTCGGGACGGCCACCACCAACTACGACGGCGTGGCCTCCATAAACTACACCCCGACCACCTCTGGGAGCCTAACCGTTACCGCCGAGTCGCTGGTCAACACCACTCTCACCGCTACAGCTCAGGTCGCGGCCAAGCTATCCGTCAAGTCCATATCCCTTACCGTTTCCCCGACCTCCGTCACCGTCGGCACCCCAGCGACCCTCACCGCCACGGTTTTGGGCGTCAGCGGCCAGCCCCTTTCCGGCGCTTCCGTTGACTTCCTCGTCAACGGGCAGAGCGTTGGCACGGCCACCACGGGTTCCAACGGACAGGCAACCGTGACCTACACGCCCACCTCCACCGGCACCCTTACCGTGGTGGCGCAGCTGGTATCCTCTCCGTCCGTCAACTCCACGGCTTCGTTGACCTCCTCTCCCAAGAGCAGCGTCAGCAGCGCCGCGCTTTGGGCAGCGGTCATCGCGGTAATAGTGATAGTGGTGATCGCGGTGATCGTGGTCTACGCCAGGAGGAAGCCCAGCGGGACCAAGCCACCCGGATGAATTGAGCGCGGGAAATGGGACCAGAAGAAAGTAAAACAAACCGAAGTTTTTTGTTTTGTTTTCTTTTTGCCGAGGTATACTAGAGGCAATAAGCTATCATTAGCTCATCACCAGCCGGGATTTTTTAGGAGAGATCGCGAGCAATTCGTCCTCCAACGTTCGTTGAGCCCCAGAGTTCATTCGGTTGATCAGGGAAAGCTGCGGCGGCAACGGTTAAGGGCGTGAGCGCCGGCAGCTAGCGTTGTCGTCTGCTTCCTCTCTTTGCGCGGTTAACGGTAGCCTGGCTCACCCCGCCTCGGCACGCTACGCTTCTTTTATACATCTGCGGGCGACCAACGTTTTTCTCGACCGATCACAGGCATCGTCTTCCCCGCCCCGGCAATTGAGCGTATGGCGCTTCGTCAGCTGGAGGCTTTTTCGCAGACCCAGGGTGGGTCGCATTCCTCGGTTTCATCCATCAATCCATCCGTCCCAGTTACGCTTACGCGCCTTTATCATCGCGTCGACCAATGCGAATGGGGCTTCACTCTAGGTGAGCCCTAGGGTGTTACTGAAGGAGGAGTGAACTACGCTTTCCCCAGGGCCTTTTCGGTTCGTCGGAGCGCTTACCCGGGGAATACCTCGGGTATTTGCCACCGCAGGGGCATCATCGTCTCCGGGCGTTTCCTTCTTCTTCTCCTTCCTTCCTTCCCACGTCCCCTGCCTGCGTTTGTCCCTCCCCCTCCCGTTCAAGGGGGAAAGCCCTCCCGTTCAAGGGAGAAGGCCCGACCGTCCTCGTCGCGATGGCCGAGGGAGTGAATCGTCGCGCGGGCACTCTGTGAAGGAAGACCTTTCGTGAGGTGTCCGTCCGTCATTCCGTCTTTCACAAGGGGGCCTTCGCCACCTTTCCCCCGAAATCGTTAAACGGCGGGGGGATCGATACCCATGGACGTCCTTCAAGACTTTTATGACGCGGTCACCGCTTGCCTCAAGAGGATGGTGGCCGAGGAGAGGGCGAACTTCGAGGCGGCCGGGGAAATCTTGGCCAAAGCGATTTCCGAAGACCGCTTGATCCACGTCATTGGGACGGGAGGTCACTCCTACTTGGGGGCCGAAGACTTCTTTGAGCGCGCTGGAGGGCTATTCCCCGTGGAGCCGATATTCGAGCCTTCCCTTTCACTCAGCTTCGGCGCGCTTAGATCCGGCGCGCTGGAGCGCCTTCCAGGTTTGATGGAAAGGGTGATGAGCAGTTATGACTTCAAACCCGGCGATCCCCTTGTCATAGTCAACGCCTACGGCATAAACACCGCCACGATAGACGCGGCGATGGTCGGAAGGCGCAAGGGGCTGGTAATCATCGCCATAACTTCTAAGGATTTCCAGAGCAAGGTGCCCAGGGACCACCCGGCCAGACATCCATCTGGGAAAAACCTGTTCGAGTTGGCCGACGTCACCATCGACAGCAAGGTACCCTTCGAGGACGCATTGCTGAAATTCGAGGGGCTAGAGCAAAAGGTCTCGCCGGTGAGCACCATATTGAATTCCTTCGCCATCCAAGCTCTGGTGGGCAAGACGGTGGAGAAGTTGCTGGGCATGGGGATCGAACCGCCAGTTTGGACGAGCGCCAACATCCCCGGCGGCGATGAGAAGAACGCGAGGCTCATAGAGAGGTACCGGGGAAGGGTGAGGTACCTTTGGCGATCGTCTCCGCACGTCCCTCCTTTTCCCTCTTTTTGGGTAAGGGCTTAATGCTACTGTTGGTGTGAGCTCATGGCTCTAGAAATAATCGGGGGAAAGACGGTAACCCCCTACAGGGTGATCGAAGAGGGGTACATCAGGGTTGAGGAAGGGGAGATAACTGCCGTGGGTCCCCTTTCCACCGCCGGCGGGGAAGGTCGTGGCCTTGAGGCAGTGGAAGGGGGCGCAACGGAAAGGGTAGACGTACACGGGAAGATCGTGATGCCGGGTTTCATCGACCTGCACGTTCACGGTGGAGGAGGGGCGGACACCATGGACGCGACTTATGATGCGCTAAACACGATGTCGCTGGTCCACGCCGCAGGGGGGACCACGGCCATGGTCCCCGCCACCGTATCCGCCCCCATGGAAAGGGTCATGAGATCCGTGGAGGCCGTGGAAGAGGCCATGAGGAGAGGGGTGAGAGGGGCCAGGGTGCTGGGTATTCACCTGGAAGGGCCCTACATCTCTAGGGCTCAGAGGGGCGCTCAGGAAGAGGAGTACATAAGGGAGCCGACGCGCGAGGAGGTACAGGAGCTGGTCGCTCACGCCGCGACGATAAAGGCCATAACCGCCGCCCCCGAGGTCCCCGGCGTCTTTGGCTTGGCAAGGGAGATGAGCTCCAGGGGCGTTCTCATGTCAATTGGTCATTCCGACGCCACGGTTTACGACGTGGAGAAAGCCCTAGAGGCGGGCTTCACCCACGTAACCCACCTCTACTCGGGTTGCTCCACGGTCAAGAGGGTCAACGCTTTCAGGTATCCAGGGGTCATCGAGGCAGCTTACCTCTTCGATGGGCTTAGCGTTGACATAATTGCGGACGGCAAGCACCTCCCCCCTTACCTTATCAAGCTCATATTGAAGAACAAGGGCGTTGGATCGGTCAACGTTATAACAGACGCCATGAGGGCCGCCGGAATGCCGCCCGGGAAGTACAAGCTCGGAGATCAAGAAGTGATCGTGGACCAAGGGGTGGCTTGGCTGCCGGACCGTTCGGCTTTCGCGGGCAGCGTGAGCACCATGGGCGAAATGGCGAAGGTGCTGATCAGAGACGTGGGCCTGTCGCTGACGGAGGTCGCCGCTATGACCTCCACGAACCCCGCCAAGCTTCTGGGGCTGAAGGGGAAGGGGGCGCTAGCCGTGGGGAAGGACGCCGACGTCGTCATACTGAACGACGATTTCTCCGTTTACGCCACGATTGTAGAGGGGAAATTCGCGTACGGGCCAAGGAAATAGGGGAAGAAGGAGGCGCGTCAAGGGCCAGGCGCGGTTATAACTGAAGGGGGGGGTTCCGCCCTTCTCCTAATCAAGTGGGAATGGAATGAAATGCAGCGGAACGAAGAAAAAAGACGAAAGGAAGCGCCGCGCAATAGTCCTGGAGACGAGCTCAACGGGCACCTGAAGTGGCGTGGCCGTTTTTTTCTCCCTCCTCTCCCTCCGCCGTCCAAGAACAGGTGCTTGAGATTTATCACGATCGCAGGGTAGGGGTGGGGTAGGGTAGGGTAGGGTAAACGCGGGGCGAGAAAAGATAGAGCAGAAAGGAGGAAAAAATCGGGCCAAAAATCGGGTTAAAGCGATGCGGGACTAAACGGACCGGTGCCTCTCCGCTTCGTCCAACTTCGCGCGTATCTTCGGTCAAACCTTTTATTCGCCCGCGTCACGCGATTATGCACAGGATAAATATGGCGTGGTTGTACGCCATAACTAAGTACGGGTACCCCCCGCCCTTGCCCGACGTCTTCAGGACCATCGACGACGCGGTCAGGCTCGGGTTTAGGGCGTTAGAACTCGAGGTCTACGGGGAGAGCAACCTGAGGGAGTTTCAGCGCGAAAAGGGAAAGATAAGGGAGGAGATCGAGGCCCGCGGCCTGAAGGTAGTAAACGTGGCCGGCGTGTTCAGGGAACTGATCTCCCCAGACGAGAGAGAAAGGGAAAAAGCCCTTTCCATGTTTCGGGAGACCTGCGAGCTGGCTGACTTCTTTGGGTCCCCCATGGTCCAGACCGATACTTTTACGCCCCCCGTCCAGTTCGTCGGCAAAAAGCCTTACTCGGAATCGGTTTCCTTTGCCGAGGCCTACGACGTGGTCGTACCGGAGGATTTCTCATGGGTGAGCTTCTGGAATTCCTTGGTGAACGCCATGAAGTCATGCTCGAAGGCGGCGGCGGATCACGGCCTGCTGTTCGCCATCGAGCCCCGCGTGGGGGAAACCGTGAGCAACACGGACGCCATGCTTTCCCTGATGCGGGAAGTAGGGGAAGATAACTTCGGTGCGGTGCTGGACACGGGCCACCTTCACGCAGCCAAGGAACTGTTGCCCCTGTCAGTGGAAAAGCTGGGGAAGAAGATCTACTACGTGCACCTCTCGGACAACGACGGCCGCGACAACTTCCACAGGGCACCCGGTAAGGGGACCATAAGCTGGGATGGCGTTTTCCGCGGCCTGAGGAAGTTCGGCTTTTCTGGGTACGTCGCCATCGATATCGGTGGAAAAGACGTAACCGACCTCGACAAAGAGGTGACGGAGGGAAGGCTTTTCGCAGAAAGGATGTACGAACAATACCTGAGCCAGTAGCAAGTCCCCGCCTGAAGGCCCGAGGGAGGGAGGGATGGAGGTAGGTAGGTAGGTAGGTAGGATTGGATAAAGCGATCACTGGCTAGAAGGGCTAGCGGAGGGGGGGGCGGGAAGGCAATGCACTAAAGGAAAATCAAAGTAGCCAAAGCCAAGTTAAGCCAAACCGCGAGGTAAACAAAAGCCCCTTGAAAGCGGTTTGTGGTTCGGTTAAGCGGGACCCGCGCCGGTCGGAGGCCAAAGGACGCCCGACCGGGATTTTTCTACTTCTTGGTTCCTATTCGCGTTCCCAGTTTTCCTTTCCTCATTTTTCTGTTTCTGGTCTTCGGTCTGCCCCTCCCTTCCCCCGTCCTCGCTCGCCTTTTGGCTGAAGCCCGGTTTGACGTATCGCTTTCTTCGTAAAGGCATCTGTGCTGCCCCGTCATTTTCTTCGTATATTTGGTTGCCGCTTATATTATCGCAACAACGGTGCACTCATCTAAGCCCAGCGGGTAGGTCACGTAGTCGTCCGTCCAGTCTCCCCCGGAGGCGTAGAAGCTCTCGGGGCCGACGCACGTCTTCGCCGCCTTCCTATGGAGGGGGCCTAACGCGTTCGCCAACGTGCCAACTAGCGTGATTTTGAGCCCGTTATTGCCGTCTTTTACTAGTTCGGTGACGTCTAGCCTTTCCCTTTTGTTGATGGCGTAGATGGGGCTTGAGCCGTTTATTCTCACGACCGCCAGCGCCGCGCTGTACCTGAGCTCCAAGTAGACGCGCTTGGGCCCCGGTGGAAACCCCTGCAAAGAAAAGCGCCCGCTCAACGTCACTTCACCGCAGTAGAAGGGGTAGCCCTCCTTTGCGAGGTCTGCGAAGCTGGACGGGGTTCCCCCTCTTTTCCTCCTTATCCTGGACCTTCCGGCCGGCATCGCCTCCACCTCGAAGTCGCCGAGGAGGTAAAGGGGTTCGAGGTCGAAATCCAGCCCCACCCTTATGCCGACCTCCACCTCGTTCGGCCCCACTTTGAGCAACGAGCTGATGTCGTAGGCTGGGAAGTCCTCGTCGAGCCAATTGAACGAGGGTGCGGCGCTCACGGGTACCCCGTTGAAGCTCACCGAGGTTACGTTGGGGTTCCTCTCGACGACCAGGTAGACCTTCCCGGGGGGAAGTTCCTCCACTTCCGCCGTGAAGATCACCTTTGCCTCCTTTCCGGGGCCCATCGCCATGAGCCTCCGCTTCACCGCGGAGACGTGAAGCGGCGGAGGATTCTCCGAGGATGGAGAGGCCGATGACGACGCTAACAAAGACCGGGGAGAGGGCGAGGGCATAGTCGCGTAGTCCAACAGCAGCGCGTTCTTTTCGACGGGTTCAAAAGACCAATCTTGAACCGGGATTTCCAGCCTAGTCTTCCCTTCCTCGGCTGGTTCACCCGCGCTCCTCGCCTCAGCGTTCCCCTCGCCCGCTTGGGGTGAGGCCAGCCAGAGCGCTGACCCCGCTGGTCCAAGCTCAGCCCTTCCGGAAAGGGTGGTCCTCCCGTCGGAGTAAGAGGTCCCTTCTTTTTCCGCCTTCCCCGTAAGGGGGTCCAGCCTCTGCAAGGTCCACCTGCCCTTTAAGGATAGGTTGACGGAGTGCGCCCCTTCCCTGTCGAGGTTGGCCACGAAAACCAGTACCTCGTTGTCTACCTTCCTGGCGTGCACCAGGACCTCGCCGTTCTCGTCGTCATCGCATTCCACGCTTATTTCTCCCCCGTTCGCCCTGAGCGTCAAAGCGGCCTCGGCGGGGGAGCCCACAGCGCGGAAGCGCTTCAGCTCGTCGCCTACGGCTTCCGAGGCGTCCACCGCCGTGGGCAGGGGTTGGACGGCGATCACCGATCCGCCGGACTGGGCGAAGCTCTTCAGCAGCTCAAGGGTCTTTCTCGAGATGGTGTATGAAGGCGGGATCACCACGGTCTCGTAAGAAGCCCTACCGACCCATAGCCTCCCGTCCTTGACTTCACCGTATTTGGCCAACAGAATCTCATCCCCCAGCTCGAAGTCCCTGTGTGCTTTGAGCAGTTCCCTCAAGAGCTCGAAGAAGCGGTCGTTTATGAATTTCGCTTTTCCCTCGTCCGCCGGGCTGTAGGAGCTCCAGACGCTCCCCATGGGGTGGATCACGAGGACGTCCGCTATCCTGGTCCCCTGGGAAAGGGCGTAGCTGAGCCTGGCCACGTAGTCCTCCATAATGTAGTTGTACTTCCACCAGGGCTGGCCCTTGTGGAAGGTCAGGCCGTAGTCGTCCTTCCTCCTTCCCCTGAGCGAGTAGGGGAAGAGGTGGTGGTTAATCATGTTCACTCCCCCGGCTAGGAGGAAATCAGCTATCCACTTCCTGTCCTCGAAGGATGGGTGGTTGCCCGTGGCCCCGTAAGTCTCGCAAAGCACCCTTTCCTTTCCCAGTTGGTTGGCCACGCTGGCCACCTGCTTTACGGTCAGCAGGCCGTTCCAAACCTGGTTGCAGAGGTGGTCGATGCCCGGGATGTGCTCGAACTCGTAGTGAGGCATGGTCGCCCCAACCACCAGTTGGGAGATGAGGTCGTCTTCCGCCAGGTAGTGACCCGTGAACTTCAGCCCGTTGCGTTGGCACCAGTCGTAGATCCTCTTGCTGAAGTTCTCCACGAACGTCGAGGTGAGGGTCCTCCAGTAGTCGTAGCGGGTCTTAGAGTAGGACCCGACGTCGAAGAAGAGTTCCGGCAGCTTATCGGTGAGGTCGTAGCCGTTCGATTTTTCGAAGATGGCGGGGAAGGGGTCCGTCCAAGGGAGGGAGAAAATCGGAAAGGGGGCACCCCTCAGCAGGCCGTTTCCCGGTATGGACGAGCGAGGGGGTCTGCTGGCGGAGAGGTTCGGTTCGTCGGTGAATATCCCGGGAAGCGCCGAGCCGAGCTTCCCCTTGAAGCGCTGGGCGTAGGGAGCGTAACAGAAGTTGATAAAGGCGTCGGTGACGCTCGGGTTCAGCAGGTCCACGTAGGAAAGCCCGCCGTGCCAAGGGTCGCCCACGCTGGCGGTATACTTCAAGAAGTTGAGGTAAAGGCGAGCGCGGGCGCCACCAGCAGCTCCTTGCGAGGCAGCGTTGACGGCTCCCGTCGTCCCGGGGCCCTCTGCCGAGTCCCCTTCGCCGTTAACCGGTAGCCTGCGATAGGAGGTCGGAAGGAGGTCGTCCCCCACGTCGCACTCAAAGGCCGCCACCGCCTCTCCCGCCTCTGGGGGGACCTCAATCGGAGCAGTGCTCGGTATCATAAGGATCGCCTTAGCCCTGTAATCCGGCCCCATGGCCGCGACGGTTCCGCCGCCGAAGCCGGATGGCCACCTGTCCTCGTCGTAGGCCCACATGGTCATCCCCCTCTTCTCCGCCTCTTCCAGCGCTGCGCCGAACGCTTGGAACCAGCGCTCGCTCAAGAACGGGGTAAGCAATCCTTCCCTGGCGTGGAAAAAGGCCCCGCCGAATCCGGCCGCGTCCAGCTCAGCTACTTTTTCCCTGACTTTATCGGGGTCCAGCTCGTCGTTGACGGAGAAAAATGGGATCCCCCTGTACTTCTTGGAGGGATTACGGAACTCTTCGAGAGAGATCACGCGTTAGCGCCGCCCGCGCTTTTAAATCTGGCGCGGGACCGCGCCAAGGCGTACAGATCGCGGGAGCGAAGCGAGCAGAGCGAAGGTTAAGATCGAAGTGCTTGCGCGAACAAAGCGGGCTGAAGGTAGGCAAGCAGGCAGGCAGGCTGGCTGGCTATTGAGGCTGATAAGCTGCGGAATTTGGGAGGTTCGCTGAGCCCGGCGCGGAGAAGGGGGTTAAGCTCATTAGGGGTATTACCAAGTCCTCTCGGGGGCTAGTTGATGGCCGGTAGAGCAATCTTGGTCGCT
>Ga0080003_1001331_pt1 | contig 13348 bp, 12 predicted proteins | sample JossMetagenome_FD_69206 | JGI IMG/M metagenome (GOLD analysis project Ga0080003, IMG submission 69206) | Hot spring microbial communities from Joseph's Coat, Yellowstone National Park, USA - JC2_E (SPADES assembly) (version 2) | ecosystem: Environmental > Aquatic > Thermal springs > Hot (42-90C)... | reverse complement strand
CAAAAAATTTGTGGGACGCATACAACGACATTACCTATCAGATATCCCACAGGAAACTCAAACTAACTACGAGGTTTGATTGGGGTTTAAAGGCAACAAGGCTTTTTGAAGAGTTTGTGAAAGAGCAAGCGCAAACTTCTTGAATTTTTTATTTTTTATTTTTTTGATTTTTTCAAAACGCTTAGCTTAGATTATGAATCTTCGCGCGAAAGGGGGAGAACCGATTAGGGAGAGGGGGTCTTCTCTTTCGGTTTTTAAAGGAAAAGCGCATGTTCTTTTGCAATGGTTCAGAGAGAGGAAGACGAAAAGGAAGCGCAAAACGTTCTGCGGGAAATTTCGTGTTTTAAATGTTCTCATTTTCCTGTCTGTGAATATTTTAGAGCCGTTCAGCAAATCGTCACATTGCCTGAAGATGCACAAAAGTTTCAACCCTTCCAACCTGAAAACCTCGCGAAAATCTGCAAGTTTTACCTTCCAGACCCCTTTAAGTGAGAGAAGATGAAGTGCCTTTTACTTTTGAACGAAGAAGAATTCAAAAAAGCGACGGACGGAATGGAAGCAATAGAATACGAAACTGTAATACACGAAGGAACAACTTTCACTTTCCTTGAAGTTGTCGGAGAAAAAACAAGCTGGTTCGTGAGAATCAAGCCAAAAAGACAAAAACCTTATTATGTGCAACTGGATGAATATGTTTTTCTTACTTTGAATGACCTACTACTAAAAGTTTGAAATTGCGCGATTTTTTTTTATTTATTTTTTTTTTGGTTTTTATTTCTCACGCTTAGTTTACAGTATGTGTCGTTTTGGTTTTTAAAAGAACGTTCTTATTATAGGTTACAATGATGGATGAATACGCAGTTTGGTTAGTAATAGAAAACGAAGAAGACGAGAAACGTGCAGAGCAAGTAAAACAACTGGCACAAGAAATAGCGCAAAAAGAAAACGTTTCATACAAAACTTTACTTATCGAGTACAGAGAGTTAAAGCCTTTCATGCTATTCAATTATCTGCAAATAGGAAAAGTTAATAGTAGAGTATATGACATAATATCTGGAATATTAGAAATAGATGAATTACAATATAAGGTAGAAGGATTTGAACCAGAAACCACGATAGACATGCAATATTTTAGACCCTTCTTCAAAAAATTAACAGAAAATCTTAATTTGCGTAGCGATACGTTAATAAAAATCTACTATGGCAAAGATTTACCTGTTTGGTTTGAAATTCAAAAGCGCATTGGAGCGATTGCACCTAAAGTATTTGTTCCAGAAAATTGACTTTTCAAGGAAAGGCTTAGTTCTTTCATGAATATTTTTTATTTTTTTATTTGTTTATTTGTTGGGTTAGATTACATTATGCGACTTTTAAAGTATTTTTGCATTAGTTTTCATGTCTGAAGAACGCCACGAAAGGAAAGCGTGCGGTTTGGCAATTTTAAGAGGTGGGATAAAACGACTGTAAAAATAATTAATGATCACGTTTTGGATGTGTTGAAAAAATTACCCGATGAAAGCGTTGATTGTATTATTACTTCGCCCCCCTATTATGGGTTGCGATCTTACAAAGGAGCGGAAACTGTGTGGGGAGGCGACCCTAATTGCACGCACGAATGGGGCGTAACTATATCTGAAAGAACGGATTATACAGGGTTTGAAAGGAACAGAGAAGGTTTGAATAAATCTGCCGAGACAATAGATGGGCATAAAAGGTATTCTGTTTCCAAAATACCTCCTGTAATTAAAAATTCAAGTTTTTGCTCAAAATGTGGTGCTTGGAAAGGGCAATTAGGGTTAGAGCCGACGTATGAAATGTATTTAGACCACTTGCTCATGGTTACGGCAGAATTGAAACGCGTGCTGAAGAAAACTGGAACTTTGTTCTGGAATATGGGGGATACGTATGTTGGCGGGTATATTGGCGGTTCGATATACAATAAAGAATGGAATGTATCAAAGGCTGATGCAATACCGCAACTCACACAAGGAAGACCGCAAAGTCGCGTGAAAGGTATTCCTGCAAAATCGCTAATGATGCTTCCTGAACGTTTTGCTATTCGCATGATAGAGCAAGGATGGATCCTGAGGAATAAAATTCTTTGGATAAAACATAACGCGATCCCAACGTCATCGAAAGATCGTTTTAACAACAAATGGGAATACATATTCTTTTTCGTAAAATCAAGAAAATATTACTTTGATTTAGACGCTGTCAGAAAGCCATTAAAAGAATCATCCATAAAGAGGATAAGCCAAAACGCGCAGTTGCAGTTTAACACAGGCAAGGTGCACGATTTTCCTAACGACAATATGAACATGAAAAATATCTTAATTCACATGAAACGGAAATATGAAGTGGATAACGTAAGCAAATACTTGATCGAAAGAACACCTAACGGAAGCTTGGGTGGGAGAGTAAACAGAAACATTGCCGACGGAAAATACTACACGTTCGTGCGCAAAGCTTTGGCAAATGTGAACGAGTATTTGAAAGAAAAGCTTGAGAAAAGTAATTATTCTATCGATGAACTTGCGAAACTCACAGGAGAACCTGTTACAAAAATCGCTCATTATTTTCGAACTGACCTATCAGGCACCGCTCTTCCCTCAAAAACGTTTTGGAACAAGGCAAAAGACATTTTGAATTTAGATGACTACGATAAATTCATAAAAGAAGAACTCAAATCTGTAATACCTGCCTACGAAAAAGGCGCAAACCCAGGCGACGTGCTTGAAGTCAATACAAGACCTCACCATTTTGCACACTTTGCTGTTTTTCCTACAACACTCGTCGCGCCTTTGATGAAAGCAGGATGTCCCCCTCAAGGTGTAGTCTTAGACCCATTCGCAGGCTCTGGCACTACGGGCGTCGTGGCTGAAATACTAGGCAGAAATTCTATCCTTATTGAAATTTCAAAAGAATATGTGAAAATAATCGAAGAACGACTGCAACCCGAAAACTTGAAAAAAGAAAGTGAAGTGCTGAAAAAGTATGAAGCAAAAATTAGGGGTGTTAGAAATGCGGATGCCACGTGAACTACCTTGACCTTACGGACAGGGCTTTCCAGTTCATCGATACGCTTACTTGGGCATCAAAAATATAAAAATTTCTTAATATAAAAACTTTCGCCCCTTAACCCCAAAAAAGTTAAAACGATTAAAGGAAAAATAAGAAACAACAATTAACAAAAGAAAAATGATAAAAAAATGACATTAATGTAATAAAACATGCATTCAAAGAAAAAATCCATCCATCCGTTAAACTAAAGAAAAAACTCAAAAACAAACAATAAAAAAAGAAAAAAGCGTTAAGGGGGCTTCTCCTCCTCCAAAACAGCATCGAGATCGAAGGTCCCGTAGAGCCGAGCGTAAGCGAACCACTTCCAGAAGGCTTGCATAATGCGTTGCAAGGGGGCTGTTATTTTTCCTATGATCTTCCAATTCCTATACTTTCCCAGAAACTTTGTCCACTTATAAGTCTGCCTTTTGTGGAAAGGATCGAAGCCTCGAACCCCTGAATTGTTTGTTGCGAGCCTCACTGCTTTGATTACTGTTTTTGTCGAAATAGGAATTCCGTTTTCCCTGAAAGCTTGGACTATAATATGAGAAGGAATGCCTTTTTTATAAAGTCTCACAGCTAAGGCTCGTGATTTTGCTTTTAAATCGTGTTCGAGGCTTGAGTTCACGCTTGAGTATGCTAGGACCTTTTAAAAACCCCGAGAGGCTTTGAACCTTTTGTTTTTTTGAATCGGGTCAGAAAGATGAAATTACGTCTAATTTGTGAAAAATCGTCAAAAAAGAGAATGCACTTAACAATACTCTAAGCTAAGGAGAGAACAAAACAAAAAAAAGAAAGAAAAAAATTCGTGAAATTTTTTATTGAAGCGAAGGATAAAATATTGTTCTTTTTAATTCTTGAAAAAACATTGCTTTTCCAGTTTTATCTTTTTTAAGAAGTTTTCTGAAATGTTCAAAATGTTTTTTATCGACCCACAAATAATATGTTGAGTCATTTGTTTCCAGTTCTATGAACCACAATGATCGAGGTTTTAAAATTGCTTCAATGAAAGTTATTTTTAGATTTTCTCCATTAAAACTTTCATATTCTTTTTTATTCAAGTCGTTTGTAAACGTGTTAAAGTCATCTTCGAATAACAGCATAGGTTTCATTTTCTCTCCCACCTTATCTTTCTATGCGTCTCTTATTTTTAAACCACAAAATTCAAAAACGCATACTCTAAGCTCATCGTTTTGAAAGAATCAAAAAAATAAGGAAAAAATTGCAAAGCGAAACTTTAAAATTCTATGTATTCTTTCGGAATGATTTGTATATCTCCAGTTATGAGCAAATTATACTCGTACGTTAAACCGCCTATTGTTTTACCGTGCTTACGAACAGGATGAAAAAGCGTGAAGAACATTCCCCCTTTTGGTTTCGCAAAACTTGAAATTACTTTGTCCTTTGTTGGATCGATTACAAAGATTCTGCCGTTAAAAACTATTCGTTTTCTCATTGTACCCTTTAATGAGAAGCTCCTTTAAAAACCTCAACGCGCCTTTGAATTAAGTCAAAATCTTGAATAATTGTCAGAAAAGAGAATGCATTTTTCAACCCAACACAGGCGCAAGCAAAGAATAACTCAAAACACTCCGATCCAAAGTTTTTACAGCATCACTTACGAGAAAACCGTATGCAGTAAAGAATAAGTGATTAAAAACATAACGCTTATCGTTCTCAGGATACAAAGGCTTTAGGATAAGGTTGAACGCTTCTTTTTCGTCAACGTCCTCAATCTTTTTAATGCGTTCACGAACTAAACCCAACGCCGTACGCCTGTGATACGTTTTGAAAATGTTTAAGTGCAAATGATAATAATAATTATTACTTGAAGGGCTTTTTTCAAAAGAACCATTGTGCAAATGAGCGTCATACCCTAAAGCTTTTGAAAGAAAAATTAAATCAGAGCGAAGCTTATAATTTGCCGTCATGTTAACTCGAAACAAATCCAATTTTTTGTAATAACTTCCATCACCTGCCAAGAAGCCATAAAGAATACCTTCAAGAAACTTCCACGATCTATTATATGCTTCATTTTTCAAATGCTTTGTGTAAGAGTCAAACCCATCTATGTAATCTTTAATCATGCGAAAAAACGACAAATCAGATGTACAAAGTGTATAGGCGTTTGAATGCTTAGCTTTGTAAGGCTTCGAAAATTTGAAACGCATTCGAAGTATATCTATATACCCCCTTTCAAAGTCTGATTGCCCAACTGATAGACATGCCCTTTCTATGTTTGTCATAAATTCTAAATACTTTTGAAGTGTCATTCCTTTTTTTCTCGCCAAAGCTTTTAATTTTGCTAAAGAATGTTTCGTATTTTTGTGCTTTCTGTATTTAAAATTTCCTTCAGCTAGAAAGAACCCGAGTGCAAAACCAAAGTCAAAATCGGCCTGATCGCTTTCGGAAAGGTTCAAAGGAATGCGTGTTGCGAGCAAGAGAGTATCGTTGTGTCTAGGGTCTTCTCTAACTTTCAGTTCTTTCACAAGTTTAAATTTCAAATTTATGTTTTCTTTTCTTCCTGAAAAAAGATGATGACCGAACGCAGGAATTATCGCGCCTTCAGTGGCTTCTACATAAAGGCGTGTTGTAGCGAGCGTGATTCGTTTCAAAGGTTGCTTCCCGAAGCTTACAACATTATCGACCTCTATCCATCCTTTGTTTCCGTGCTCATCTATTAATGTCGGCACTTTGATTTTATGCCCTTGATTATGCAATTCATACAGCTCTTTCAGCATATAAACCCCGTATTTGTCGTCCACTTCAGCGAATAATGATGTATCCCCGCTTAACGCATTCACGTTTTTTCATGTGAAAGAGCTTTAAAAACCCGAGAAACGAGCTAACAAAAGATTTTTGTGAGAGAACGTTACTTTTAAATATTGATGTTCTATATTTTTATTAGTATGAAAGGGGGTTTAGCTTTAGCAGGCATTGGAGTCCTCGCGTTAATAATATTATTTTCAGTAATCATAGTTGCAATCATAGACCCCGCAAGCCTACTTGCGTTAGGTAATCAGGTATCACAAATCGCTTACAAGGCAACGGGAGGATATATAGGAACGCCACCCCCACCACCTCCGCCTATAAAGATGAATGTAGGAGAAATCATTCAAGAAAACAACGGAAGTCTTGCAATTGATTGGACTTCGCAACAAACAATCAAAGGAGGCGTGTTCATGTATTTCGGTTCTTGCAAATCTTTTACAGAATTATACGGGTTGAATATAACGAATAACGCAAATGTACCTATCGTAAAGATTGTAATTAGTAACACAGGTACACAAGGCACACCTTATCCGTTACCTCATCCTTGGTATTCAAATTCAAGCTATTACAGTTCTGTTTGGGAAGGTAATGCGACAAATTGGCAAATTATAAATGTTTACATTCAACCTCACACAACAGTAATAGTGTGGAATGCTTCTTCTCTTACCACTCAGGTTCCTATTTACTTTTATTTTGCGAACGGCTCTTATTATAAGGCGTACCCCTCTTTTGTACCTAACTATCCTCTTTGAAGTGAGTAAAAAATGATTAAACCATTGACAACTTATTATGACACAATTCCTCCGAAAGAACAAATTCCAGGCGTTGTCGGTTTTGTTCAAAATCAAATTTTCGTGCTACCAGACAAGACAGGCGGTTTTATTCATGTCTATTCAGGAGTTATTTTCACGCCTGAATATAAAGACTACATGTTCGAAACGAAACAATGGGACGAACATTTCTGGTATGATATGAACTTATTCGGGCAATATATAGAGAATTATTTTGGACAAATTTATAGAGAATACAAAGACAAGGCAAGAGAAAACGGAGGGTTAATCACTGAATTCAATCATGCGGTTTTTTCTCTGGGTTACGATAGGAAAAGGAAAGCGACTTTGTTTTTATATGTGAAGAACGGGGCTTTGGTTCTCGATTATTACGTGGAAAAGAACTTTCCGCAACACATACAAGACTTGCAAAATACAAGAGATGAGACAATTTTTAAACTCATCCTCCTTTTGTTCTTATTAGCATTGCCTTTATTATTCATGATCGCATGGGGTTGACGGTCTAGCATAAAAAAGTCGGTTTTTAAATCAAACGCTCCTTTTTTATTGAATGGCAAAGCTTACCTTACCGAAAGTTTTTATTCTAATAGTGATTGCCTTACTTAGCATTATCGCGGTTTCAAACGTTTCATTCGCGCATCCATTAGCTATAAAATACGTTACGGCAACTGTTGTAAATGACCCTGGTGGAACGGTTGAAATTCTTGTCACTTATAACGGAATAACCTATAATTATAGCACAACGTCGATTGAAACAGTCAAAGTTCCGTCTGGAGCTACTGTTACTTACATTGCAAAGCCTGACAACGGGTTTGCCTTTTATTGTTGGAACTATACTTTCGAGCCTTATTCAATGATAACCCCTTCAACAAAATTCACTTCTTCTTTTTCACAAACGTTAACCTTTAACGACGTAACTACATCCATCACAGCAATTGCTTACTTTCCTGTTAAGCTAACTATTATAGATCCTAGCATTTATGATTACGTGACCACTTCTCACGAATACTACATTAGTTTCGTCGGAGGCTTGGCTTTTGCGAATAATGATTCGCTCGTTCCTTCATCACTCGTTTCACAAAATAATTTCACGCTTAATGTGGAAGTTGTACCTGTAGGAAGCTCGACCGTCGTTAGTGGATCGGTTTCTCTCATTCCTTCTGGTTCTGTTTTGTATAGAGATAATTATTGGCTCTTTAATGTGTATGATCCAAACGGCTTGGAGATGAAATACGCGTATATTACGTGGCAATCCCCGAAACCATGGCTCTACGAATCAGGAACAATATGGAGCGTGAATGACTGGGCGTGGGGAATCGAAGTAACTATCAAATCTGGTGACTCAGTCGTTTCATGGTCTCTGCCTTTTCAAAATCTTAATTTTCAACTTACAGGACAAGTTTTGCCTTCTACTTTTCAAAACGTATACTTTCCCGCGGGTTCTTCGCCTTCTTTCTATGATACTCCGAATTCAGGTTATGCATTTTTGAATTGGTATATGATTGAAACTTCAGCAAGCGAACATGCAGGAACTGAATATACTTCAAGCTCGAATCCATGGACTTTCAATTTGCCCTCAAATAGTTTTGCGCAGGCGTATAACGGTCCTTATTTCAGTCTCGAACCTAATGTTGTGCAAACAAAAATTACTTTTGACGTGAATGCGCCTTCTGAAGCGGTAGGGACAAAGGTTTCTCTAACTCTTACTTTTCCGAATGGTTCTTCGCAGACGCAAACTCAAACGCTCGTTTCTGCGACAGGCTCTGCTTTAGCAACCCCAGGCACTTCGGCAACATTCACTTGGACGTCAATACCCGTGGATTCTTACTCGTGGTCGATTACTCCTTCGATAACTTATTCAACGCCTTATGGAAGTGTTACTGCAAACGCTTACCCGTCTTCTGGCTCATTCACGCTTTCTTCAACAAATAACGGAACATACACTCAGGGCATTACTTATTCAAGCGGGACGGTTAATGTTACGTTCACTGAAACGGGTCTTGCGAATGGCTTAAAGTGGTGGGTTGAGTTGGGGACTGTGAACGAATCTGCAATTGCCCCGAATCCTATAATATTTTACAACGTTCCTGCGCGTTCTACAATTTCATACAAAGCTGACAGTCCGATTCTCGCGGATAACGGTTGGGTTAAGTATCAGACTTCACAGGCGAGCGGTTCTATTTCTACGGGCATTACAAACATCACGCAACAAATTACGTATAACACGTATTACCTCGTGAACGTGATCTTCAATCCTGATTACGCGACATCTAACCCGCAAACGGTTTGGGTTCCAGCTGGAGGTTCTCAAACATTCCAATTAACCCCTGAAGAAGATTACTATATCGCTCAACCTTACAGTTCTTCAATCACAGCACCTTCTGGCATTACGATTAATTACAATTCAATTTCAAAGACGACTTCAGGCAACACTTATGTATACAATGTCCCCGTTACAGTGAACGCGTATGGAAATATTACTGTCTCTCTAACGTGGTTCAACTTTATCGATTACATTAGCGAGAGCGGGTTACCGAGCGGGCAATCTTGGAGCTTTGTGATTTATCAGAATGGGCAAGAACAAAGCACGAACACGGTTGTAGGCTCTCCTGTTTCGATCGAAGAACCGGGCTTCGATTATTCAACAAACACTTACTATCAATACACAATCACGTTCCCTGCAATTAATGGAGGAAACGGGGTTTATTACGTTCCGACATCTATTTCAACGAGCGCTGTGGACGTTCTTTCACAGACGAGCAATTCGGTAACCTTTGAAATCACGGGCAACTCTGAGAATAATACGAACATTATTACCGTAACGTATACACCTTACTATGCTTTGACAATTAGCGCGGGGCAAGGTGGCTCTGTTTCGTGGTCTTTAGTTTCAGGATCTGTTTACGGTAGTTCTTCGGGAACAGTAAGCGCGGGTCAAAGTCAGACCGTGTACGTAACGAGCGGAACAGAACTTCAACTTACGGACAACCCGAATTCAGGATACGCATTCACTTCATGGAGTTTTTCAGGATACGTTGCGCCTGCACAAGGATATTCTTCAAACAGCAATCCAATAGAGATTGTTGATACAGGAGGCACGGGTTCTATTACTGCTAACTATCAATACACGACTTACTTGCAATTCACTGTAAGCACAACCGCAAATTCAGCTATCGGCTTTACAATTACACTGAACAACGGGCAATCTCTCTCAGGAAACACGGCTACTCGACCGACAGTAACGTTCTACTTACCTTACGGGACTTATTCATGGAGCATTTCACCTACGAGCGAAACGTTTTACAGCTACGGGATTAAGTACGTTTATGATGCAGTACCTTCTTCAGGTTCTGCAACTACGAACGCGAGCGTGAGTATTAATTACGTTCTTTCAAGCGCGACATATCAATACACGTGGAGCGAGACAGGGCTTCCGAGCGGGACACAATGGGGCGTTTCGGTAAACGGTAATAATTATTACACTACAAGTTCAAGCCTGACAGAAACGTTCAGCGCGGGACAAACTTTTTCGTGGAGCGTGATTAATCCTTCAGGATACGTCGGGATACCTTCTTCAGGTTCGTTCTCAAGCCCTGGTTCTCAGAGCATTACGTTCTACTCGACCCCGAGCGTTTCAATATATGCTAATCCTTCATCGGGAAGCGCGCCTCTAACAGTTACATTTGTGGCTTCTGCTTCAGGAGGCTCTGGAAACTACGAATATAACTTCTACTACATGGGCAATAGTGGTAATTATCATTGGTCAGGATGGCAATATTCCAATACTTTCACATACACGTATACATCAAGCGGGGTTTACTATGCAATGGTCGAAGTTGAAGACACTGTAACAGGCGCAACCGCATATTCAAACTACGCGCAGGTTACCGTTTCAGCACCACCTTTGAGCGTTACAATCTACGCTTTCCCAACTTCAGGCAATGCACCGCTTGGCGTTCAATTCTTCTCAAGCGTTTCGGGCGGTGTTGGTAATTATCAATACACGTGGTATTTCGGAGACGGCGGAACAAGCACACAAGCAAACCCATACTACACTTATTACAACCCTGGAACATATTGGGCAGAATTATACGTTCAGAGCGGTAGTCAAGAAGCTTGGAGCAATCAAATAACCATTACGGTAACCCAACAACAGCCTTTGAGCGTTTCTGCTTCAGCAAACCCGACTTCAGGCACTCAACCTCTTACGGTTACCTATTCGGCGTCGGACTCTGGCGGTTCAGGAAGCTATTATTTCACACTATACGTTGACGGCGTTCCTGAAGATACAGTAGGACCGAGCAGTAGCGCGACAATACAATACACGTTTACTCAAGCAGGAACATATAGCACGTATATTCAAGTGCAAGACGCGAACACATACAACACGGCTAACTCGCGAACAATAACAATAACCGTTCAAGCTCCTGCAAACACGTATTCATTAACCTTCACGGAATCAGGATTACCTACAAACTCCTGGACAGGACAACCAGTAACGTGGAGCGTAACAGTGAACGGACAATCGCAATCGGCTCAAGCAGGACAAAGTATAACATTCACAGGCTTATCTGGAACAGTAAGCTGGAGTGCGCAAAGTCCGATAACCGTTCGCGTGAGCAAATACCATTCCGCCACGTATTATGCTAATCCACCGTCAGGAACGGCATCGAGCAGTGAGACAATAAGCATTACGTACTCAGACCCGCCTTCCGTGTTTTCAAGCGCGAGAGTTAGTTTGTTCAGTCTAATCGAAAAAATACTGACCTCCTCCCCGCCCTTGAAGAGGCGAGGGTTCCCTGAGGTCTCAAGGGTTACACCCCTTTACGGGCGCTACTCCGTTGTGATCTACTATGAAAGATATAGGCTTCTTTACTGTCGAAACAATTACGTTCACTGCTTTTTTGAGAATGTTCAATGCGCCGTTAAGGTCTGAATGAAGCCTATGTCCTCTAGGGCAACTAACTACACCTCTCGGGTTTCTGCTGACTTCTACATCATGGTAAGCACAGTTCTTTGAAGTATTATACTCAACGACTTCAAATACCTTTATCCCATACTCTTGAGCCTTAAGTTCTATTGTATCCATTAACTTGCGATAAGACCACACATTTACCGTAAATTTGTTTCCCTTCTCCTGAGCTATGTCAAAAGGGTAGCCTAAGTATATAGTTGAAACGCCTTGTTCATGTAACTCTTTTACTAAGTGCGAAGCAAAGTTCCTGTATAAGTGACGAAGCCTTCTCTTTAATTTCCCGTGTAACCTTTTCTTCTCTTTTAATAGCTCTTCATATGCTTTGTATTCTCTAATGTTTTTAGTTTTGTCTGCTAATGATTGTACTTCTGCTATTTTCTTTTCAAAGTAGAAATAATCTTTTTTAGCCCTAACGCCTTTGTACAGCAACCAAGTTCCGTCTTCTACTATCACGCTTGCCAAAACGTTGATGCCTAAGTCTATTGAAGCCATTTTATTTTCTTTAGGCGATTCGAGCTGAACACTTTTCCTTTCGCCGTGAACAATGTATTTTCTTTTATTTCCCTTTTTCGTTATTTCAACTCCTAAATCAACAGGGATTGATGCGTACCATGCGTTCCTAGTCTCGTCGTAGTATATTTTAAGCCTACCCTGTTTGCCATACCACCTTAACCTGCCTGCGAAATTAATTTTCATGTTAAAGCCCTTGAGGATTAACTTATGGTTCTGCTCGTCCACAATGTATCTATCTTGTCTTATCACGAGCATTAGCTTCCTCTTCTTTGTTTCTTTGTCCTTCCAGTACTTCGGTGGGCTAACGCGTTTTATGAATGGCGGCAATTTTCCTTCTTTCTTCAGCTTCAGCAAGGAGAAGAATGAGTTCCAAGCTTCGTTGTTCTTTTTCATAATTGCTTGAGCGTTAACTCCTAATTCTTCCTTATACTTTTCATAGTATTTGTCCCACGTTGTATCGAAATCCACGTGATGTTGCTGGAAGAACTGCTGCCTCCTTTCGTAGTTAATTTCGTTGAAGAGTTTTGCTGATATGTTCGCTACCCTTTTTAGTTTCCTTTCCTGGAAACCGTTAGGGAAAAGGCGCGCGACGTTTGTCCTCTTATTTGAATACGTAACTTCGTAGATGCCCTCCTTTGGTATTGCGGAAGTATTCGGCTCCCGTCCCTCATGTCCTAAGAGTTGACCAGAGGAGAGCATTCAAAACAAAAATAGCAGTTTTAATTTAAAAGCTTTTGCCCCGCCCCTAGAAGGGACGAGGCTTGTCGTTCATTTTGTCAGCATTCACAACACCTAAGAGCGTTGAAAGTCCTAACTTGCGATAAGGATCCAGCAAAAAAAAGCGCGAAAATAATAAGAACAATTAAAGCAAGACCCGAAAGAACGTTTGTAGGGCTTTTCATGAAGGGGTTCGCTTCACGAAATCCTATGGAAAGCGCAATGCCCGTAAGAACCTTCGCTCCTGAATTAACAAAAGCAATAAGAAACCCGAAGAGCGCGTCCCACTTGTCTAATTTCAAGCGCTTCGCCTCTTACGACATTGAAAGCACGATCACTTCATAGTTTCCCTCGCCTAAAATTTCGCGAATCCTCTTAGCGTTCTCTTCGTTCTCCACAACGAATACAACGCGGTAACCTTTGCTCAAGTTTTTGTATAGATTCTTCTTTATTTGTTCCGAAGAGTTCGAAAGCGTCTCTATCTCGTAAGCAACAGGTATTCCCCACTCTTCCAAACTGC
>Ga0080003_1001329_pt1 | contig 13354 bp, 15 predicted proteins | sample JossMetagenome_FD_69206 | JGI IMG/M metagenome (GOLD analysis project Ga0080003, IMG submission 69206) | Hot spring microbial communities from Joseph's Coat, Yellowstone National Park, USA - JC2_E (SPADES assembly) (version 2) | ecosystem: Environmental > Aquatic > Thermal springs > Hot (42-90C)... | reverse complement strand
GCGAAGGATAGTGAGACCCGAAGTTTCCCGAAGGGACACGTAGCCCCCACGGGTCATACACGTGGGGGTGCGAAGCACAGGACACGGGGGGTCGGTGGACAGCCCGAAGGGCTGGACAAATCAGGATAATAGGCTATGGCGTAGCCATAAGTGTCTCGATAGAGACACGCGCCTATACCTGATTAGACCTCCGAGACGAGCGAAGGCAAAAAGAGGGGTGGCTGAGCGAAGCGAAGTCGGGGTGAATTTTTGCCGTAGCGAAAGCCTAATCCTCCGTGCAGGAGGTTAGGCGTGTCGCAGAGTGTCCTGTGCTTCGGACTTGTGCGTAGCGAGGCGGGGGTATTGGTATTCATCTAAGTTTTCAAATAATGAAATCTAACACTATTTTAGAAACCGGTTGTATTACAAAGATCTATCTAATCTATACACATAGGTATGAATAATAATAACACAGTATAAATGACAATTCATACCATGTGGTTTGTGACTTTTACGAGTATGAATATTACTTTTTGCTAATACCTTAGTATAACTCTCTCGAACATAGTAATAAATATATTTCGTTCCTAATATTAATTGTGATCGTATGACCCAAAATGAATACGGAATAGATGGAGGAACGAGGTCCTTATCGAGAAATAAGGACAGCCTGATAGGACAGGAAATGACAATAGTAAGGGTAGAAAAGAAAGAGATGACAACGCCGGAAAATAACAAAAGGGAGGTTAACATATACACTGCACAACTGCATTATGAGGATATAGATACTATGATTCAGTTCTTCGGCTCTTCCGTGATGGACAGCCAAATAAATGACGGCATAATAAAGATCGGTGATAAGGTAAGCATAGACAAAATTGTATCAAAGGGAAGCGGCCGCGCTTACTACGCGTTCGTTCTCATTTCCCGATCTGAAAATAAAGAGAAGAGGGATGAGTAAATGCACGCCACAACATCTTTCAAGGTAGATGAAGATAATATTCCTGTAGTCCAGGACCTTCTAAAAACAAGAGAGTTGTCATCAGTGCTTAACGCTCTCCTGCGTCAGTATCGAGATAGGAGTACCTTGTCGGATCAGATAAAGGAGTTAGCCGAGAAGTTAGCAAAGAAAACATCACAATACGAAGCCTTAAAAAATGATATATCTAGCGAATAATTACAAGGGCCCATCTTAAAATATCCAAAATAGAGCCAATTTTGTGGGTTTTATCCAGCTCTATTTTGTTGGTGGGCAAAATACAAAAGCCCACAACAGAAATCCGTTGTGTTTAGGCTGTTCTGCGTAAAAGACCTTTCAGCCTTCCCACGTTGTCTATGCGTAGGTATTTGCGAAGCCGCAAATACGTCCTCTTACGCCCTTCCACTATCCGCTCATACATACATATGGGGCATAGATGTTTCGGTTGAGCCCAACCTTCTATGGCTCCATATTTGTTCTGGTGGAAGTGGATACGGTTTGGTTTCATGCTATCCACCATATAGCCATTGGGTTGCGTGTGATCCCACGCTATTTGCCCACCAGAAATTAAATCAGAACGCACTATAAAAGGTTTCTACTCCTTCTCTTCTGAGGTTCGCAGGAAAGAACGAATTACTCTAAAAGTGTGAAGGCATGAGACACACATCTCTAACTTTATTACTTCAGATATACCCATTTCCTCATCTGTAATCTTTTTCCTGCATATTTTACATCTCAAACTATCACCCTTATTCTCTCCTCTTTTTTACAACAATCGGAGTTTTGATTTTTAGTTTCTTTGCGCATTCTTTATGCACATTCACATAAGGTATGATATGCTCTACGTGTTCCCAAATATATATACGCTTCCCACAAATTGCACATACCTCTCCATCCTTAACTACTAATATATCCTTATTCTGCATATTCACCATCGCTATATATTGTTGCAGAAGAAATAAATAACTATCGTTTTTTTCAGCTACCGGTCCTTCTATCTTCCTTTATTTTTTCATAGGCATCGTTGATCAATTTCATTTTCTCATTCGTATCTTTGTGTGTAGCATCGGGATGGTAGGTCTTGGCTGCTTCATAATAAGCTCTTCTGACCTCATCGCTACTGGCTCCTGCATTGATACCAAGCAGGGAATATGCCCAATCTAAATTCCCTTTTTCTGGCTGTGCCACTTGCTCGTCCGTGCCTCCCTCCCAAGTCTTGCCTGCATCCTCGTAATCGAAATCAGCCGAACTATACCCTTCGTCCGAGGCATATTCCTCCCTCCTCACTCTTCTCACTGTCATTAAAATACTCAGCGCAACTACTGAAATGAAATCAGCTAAAGCATCGCCAATATGGGAAAGAAAATAAACAAGAAGATGCGGAAAGAAGACAAGAACCAGAATTCCCACCATTACACTGTTGGCGAGATAAAAGATGAGCAGGTAGCGGAAAAAGATTTTGACAGGTTCAAAATCTACGTCACTCAGTTTCAGCACCGTTAAGATTACGCTCAGTGCAGCTACGAAGCCCAAGCCAACCAAAAAGCTTGAATTCTGACCAAAAAAAGCAAGAATATCAAGATTTGGATCCATAGAGAGAATAGACAAAATTACGAATATTACTAGATAAATAATAAACAAAATGAACCCATAATAAATAAAATACACGACACCTGCAAGAATCTTCCCGATTATAGTGGTCTTTTCCATTGTTCCCTTCCCTCTTTACCTTTTTCTTTCTGCATTCTCTCCCTTTTAACGTACTCCGCTTCCCATCTCTTCCAAAAATACTTTTTCCATTTTCTCATGAGTTCCTCGTTCAACGTTTTCTTCGTCAAATAAAAAGTAAAAACGATTATCAGGGGAAACTCGCCCAACTGAAAAATAAAACTATTTATTCCAGACAAACCCAAAGAATACGCCATAACTCCAATTAAAAATGTAAAAATACATCCCAAAAGCCAAAGCCAGAACACGTATAACACAATCTTTTCTATTGTCTCAAACTTCATAGTCGCTCTCCCCACAATTCTGTTATAGTTAGTATCCTGACCTCTGGGTATTTTTCACTGTATCTTTTCTTAACTTCCTGATTTGGCACTATTATTATCGTTATCTTCCCGTTCTTTTTGTATGCATTAATCCTCTCTCCAACATCCTCGATGTCGTTTTTAAGTCCTGTCTCTATTTCGAAGGCTTCGCTTTCACTTTCAATATCTGCTGTTCCACTGCCCGCCGGCATAATGGTAAATTTAAAGCCCTTATGATGTAGCACGTCTGCAGTCATATTTACCATATAGGTATGCAAACCGCTGGGATTCTCATTCTTTCTGAAGAAGATGGCAGAGTTGCCCGTAAATACCTGCTGTCCGCTGAACTTCACGTAATCCACAAGCTCTATGTTGATTTCACCAAGCTTAACCATTTGCTTCGGTATATCCTTTATTTTCATTCGCCACTCTTCTACTTTCCCTCCATATCTTTGCGCTATCCTCTTTGCAATGTCTTGAACGTTTCCTGCCTGTGATAACAAATCGTAAATGACATTCTCGTAATCTGTGTTCCCTTGATCTTCTTTCTGATCTTCTTGAGGTTGCCATATCCTAATAGGCTTGAAAATCGGATTTGGGTTAATCAGTTTGAATATGTATACCTGAAATTCGCTGTCACTCTGTGCCAAATCCACAAACTCGTACGGTTGCAATCTCTGGACTGCCCACCAATACACTTCACTTAAAGAAGATGCAACTTTCAAATCTTCAGGTTCTGTTTGCTTGAAAGTAAACTGAATACCTGCATTAGCTTTAACGTCTCCCTCAATCGTGCTTAACCTCTGTGTTGCAATCAGAAATGCTCCCCTGCTCCTTATTATTGCAGCAAGTTCTGGTATAATTGAATTGTAGCTTTCTGCGAATACCTTTGCCTCATCTATAAAAATCATAGTATTACTTCTCTTCCCATTCCTGATTTCCTCATAAAGCATACGCAATATCCACTCTGCATAAAAGTGAAAAGCATTCTGGTTTAGTCCCTCGAAATCAATAACCAATTCATCGGGTATTTCATACTTATGCATATTCTTCGTATAGACCGATTGTAGTTTCAGTAAAATGTCCTGCAGTGCATTTCCCGTTATAGTTCCCTCGCTCTTCTTCGCCTCGCTTTCTGCAATCTTTTTAAAATCGTCCCAATTGTGAGATTTCCCTGCTATAAACCTTACCAATGGCTCTAATTGGCTGGCCGTAATACCCCGATTTTCAACAACAAACGAAGATATCCACGCTTGAACCAGTGCCTCAACATTCAGGAAAACATTTGGCACATAATCCTTCAGGAATAAAACAGGATAGCCAAGTTCCCTATATCTATCGGAATTCTTGTATTGCAATATGATTTTCTTGTATGGCATTTTCTCGATCAGGTAATAGATTAATTGAGTTTTGCCTGAACCTGCCATACCTGTAACTGTAATATTCTTATTTTCTTTCCTTGGGGCAAGAATATCTTCCACAAAATCAACCTTTCTAACATATGTTCCTACCCGAATAATCTCCTTACCTATTTCTTCCTCTGACTTAGTGTGCTGGAGTTCTGTAACATAAGATATAATTCCTAATTCATTTTCTACTTGCATATCTTCCAGCTTCTTCCACTTTGTTGTATAGAAACCAAGGAGAAACGCAATAACTAGCGTAATATAAGATAAAGGATGGTTGAAAGGATAAATGAAGAAAAAGAAAGCTATACCTATAAGTGCAGCAAATAAAAGCCTTCCAATTATACCTACTGTTTTCTTTGGCTTCTTCATGGTATCCATACCTTTATTTTTCCGTTCAGATTATTATGGCTTTCGGAATCCAGCAGACCCAATGAAAAAGCCGATGCACCTACGAGCTCCTCACCACCGCCTTCGAGCAGGCATAGAACGGACATGCCTAATATAAACAAACCGAGTATAAGGGAATGTAAGGGTTCGATGAGGGGATAGATGACATAAGTGGGGAATGCAAATACAAAAAGAAGAAGCATATCAAAGACAAGTTGAGAGCTCTCAAAATATTCAGGCTTGATGCCTTTAAGAACAGCTTCTTTCTTTTCACTCATTTTCCTCAGCTCCATTGAAGAAAGAGAGCCATGTTTGGGATTTCGCAAGCAGTTCCTGTATAGTCACGATATCTGGCTCCGAAAGAAGAATTCTTGTAAAGGGGTGTGACGGGAATTTAGCTGCAAAACTCTTTTTCAGGTTTGAAATGTCTACTAAACGCCCTCTTTCGTCCATATATGGTAATGTCCTGAGAGGTCATATATCGAATTATTTGAGATTACGACGGCTGTTTGAGGCATCAAATAACTTTGAGAAGTCCTCAAGTGTTGATGGTTCAAGCATGTCCGTATCCCTGTTGCAGTGGAAGCCGCATTTGCAGGAAACATTTACTTCAAGGTGCTTTACCTTTATATCTATAGCTATTTCATCGCTGGCTCTGAACCTTGCGGTTTTAATGCCTTGAATAGACACGTTCAAGATCGCTTTGGAATGGCACTTTGGGCACAAAACATCCTGATGTGCCTCTCTGTAACTTACTATGAAGTAATAATACTCCTTTTCCATAAGTCTCCAGAACAGAAATGGATCTGATTCAATCATATATGTGTATATCTCCTCTGGCTTTGATCTTATTTCGTATCTTCTCCTATCCTTGTCATCCCTTATCCTTTCAATAAAATTATTCCTTTCAAGCCTGTTAAGCGCATTGTCAATAGATTCATGCGTTATGATGTTTGTTGAATGCCTTAAATCATCAGATATGCCGTAAAATTCCCTGTAGATATCTGTGGTAAATGTTCTGATACCGTTTCTCTCCCTATCCTGGATTATCCTCAATATTTTATGTGCCCGTGCGTCCGAAGAATATTCATAATCTATGGGTGTCGATAGGAGCACGCAAATCAGAACGGTAATTTCATTATAGCCTTTCCGTTTGGCAAGACAGCCTGAAACTCATATCCCTCCTTCAGAAGCTTTTCAATCTCGTTAACTGGGACGAGTCTCTGCTTGGATCCGTTTCCAACCATTGCACCTGCCACCTTGTCCCTTAATAACTGCTGGAAATCCTCATTGCTCATGCTATTAAGGTCCATCTTGTCTATCTCTTCCTGTTTGTATCCGACTGCTAAAAGGAGTTGTTGCTGCAAGAACAACTTTGCATTGTCCTCCGATACTTCAGATACTCTCGTTTCAAGGAATTTTAAGCACTTCCGATAACTCTCCCTCATCTGTTCTATCACATCGGGCGGTAGCCTCTTATTTGTGCTGTATCTTGCCTCTATATCGCCTTTATGTCCCATTATGAATTGTCTCCAAGGATGCGATATCAAGCCTTTACTTTCAGCAATGTCTAAGGCCGTGCTAAAATATGCCCTTAATACGTAAGGTCTCATTTTTAGGCTTGCTCCCTGTATTGCTTCCCTTATGTCTCTCGTTATAAGCGTTGTTCTGAGAAATGCATTCTTCTTTATTCCTCTGGGATCAAACTGCAATAATGGGGATTCATAAGTAAGTTCCTCGCCTTGCTTTCTTCGCTCTTCTAGGTATTCTTTGATATATGTTGCTCCTTCTTCACCTATGAAGGAGAAATACTGGTGCCTTGCCTTGCTCAATTTGCTCTTAACCAGTACTGTTGCTGGTATCCTGTCAAACTGGATTTCATCGGATATCTTCAATTCCTTTATATCTCCAAGCCTCAATCCATCTGTTCCTTCATAGTCTCCCAGAGATTCCGGTCTGAGACCTGAGAATGCCATCATCGCTATTGCTACTCTGCCTCTGGATGTTGCTTTTCTGAGTATTCTGGCAAGTTCTTCTTTGGCTGGCACTCTCTCATTTGCTATTGTGGGTGTTTCATTCTCGCCGGATATGTTAACGGTTAACTGCAAACGGATACCGTTAAACTTCAGCCATGAGAGAATTACTTTTCTGAATCTCGCTATATATGAGCCTGCTTTGCCATCTTTTTCCATTTTTCTGACGAAGTCTGTAAACTCATAGCGGAAATCCTTCTCCTTTTCACTTGCCTTCTTCAGGATTCCTTTTGGATCTGTTTTTGTAAATTCACAATAATGGCCAAGATTTCTTAATGCCACTGTTGCAGTTAAAATGGATTTTGCTTTGAGATTTTCAAACCATCTACGCACATCCTCATCTAGAAGAAGGTCCTGATACTTTGGCTGCATAGTCATGAGAGTGTAATGAATAGTTGAATAAAAAGTATTCGATTAATAGTTTAAATGGACCGGTCGGGATTTGAACCCGAGGCCTCCTGCTTGCGAAGCAGGCGATCTTCCGCTGATCTACCGGCCCCGACTTGGATCACTTCTTGATTTTTCTATGTTTCTGTGCTATGAGCTTGTCCTCCAACTCATAGGCATCATATCCTATTATATCGTAAAATTCCCTTCTGCTCATTATTTTCCCGAGAATATTAACCTGAGATCCTGAAGAGGAAAGAGTGGAATAAACGTCCTTCATGGCATTCAGAGAGGCTCTGAAAGCTGTAAGAGGGAAGATGACAATCCTGTAACCCATCTTCTCAAGTTCCTTTGCAGACAAAAGGGGGCTTTTGCCGAATTCAGTCATATTGGCCAGAAGGATTCCCCTGACCTTTGAGGCAAATTCCCTGAATTCTTCCTCACTTTCAAGTGCTTCAGGAAATATTCCATCTGCTCCAGCTTCCAAATACGATCTTGCCCTTTTTATTGCTCCGTCCAGACCTTCAACTGCCCTCGCATCTGTTCTAGCAATTATCATGAAATCCTTATTTCTTCTTGCTTTGACAGCCGCCCTTATTTTCTCAAGCATTTCGTATTCCTGGACGAGGGATTTTCCCTCAAGATGTCCGCACTTTTTTGGAAGAACCTGGTCCTCTATATGAACCCCGGATGCCCCTGCCCTTTCAAGTTCAATTACCGTTCTTTCCACGTTAAGCACCTCCCCGAAACCGGTGTCGATATCCACGATTAGTGGCGTTTTTGTTACCAGGGTGATCCTTCTTGTTTCTTCTACGACTTCGCTCATAGTTGTCATTGATAGGTCTGGCAGACCCATGGCACCTGCTACCCCGGAACCTGAAAGATAGAGTGCGTCGAATCTGTATCTTTCTGCTATTAAAGCGCTTATTCCATTGAACACGCCGGGAGCGACAACAATGCCCTTGCTTAAAGCCTCTCTAAGATGTTTGGGACCAGGATTGATTTGGCTTGAGATTATTGGAATTCTTTTCATCATTATCACCTAACCTGAGTAGTCAAGGGTGAGTTCACAAATATCGGATGAATAAAGAGCTATCCTTTCCGCATCTTCGAGTATCTCCGACAGCGTGATTGCTTCTGTTGAACCCTGAATTGATCTGTTGATTGCGTCCCTTCTTCGCTTGAAAAATTCCTTCTTTGTGATCTCCTGGTTCGCAGCGACCTTGTCCTTCTTGAAGAAGAACTCTACGGACCTTCCCATGCTGTCTGCAGCGTCCTTGATATAATCCACTATTTCCCTGTGGTTTATTTCCTTCTGATTGAGTAGTCTGTAAATCCTGATGCCGTGATCGGCGATCCTCTCAAGGATCCTTGATACCAGAAGGTAAGACAGTGCCTCTGAAGAGGATATCTTGTTCAGCTGCAGCACGGAGTAATCCTTGAGACTCTGGGAAAAGAGCCTCTGAATGTATATATTAAACTTATCGACCTCATTCTCCTTCTGCATCACATATTCAAAAGGTATCTTCTGGGGATTTATGGATTCGTTCACGATGCTCCTGACCAGGGTTACCATCCTCCTCATCCCCTTCTCGAATGTGAGCATTGGAAGAGAGATAAGGTCTTCCAAGGTTGATTCGTTGCTTTTCTCGTCAATTATTTCAAAGCCTATTGTGAGGTCGAGGAACTTGCTGATCACATCATCCATCATCTTCTTGTCATCGGACTTTATTGTTATTTTCTTGACTCCCTGTATGTATTTTGATATAAGCACCCTGATTTCCACTTCCAGGTCTGAATCCTTCGATATATCAACAATTGCTGAAGATACTTCCTGAGCCCTTTCAAAGGGTTCAAGCATTATTCCCCCTCTTTCATTATAATTGAGAACGACTTTTGACCCTACTTTCAGGTTAAAATTCTGACACCATACCTTTGGGAGAGATACCACCAATGTACTACCACCAGTTTTCTGTATCTTTCTGATTTCCACCTGTTTGAATGAACATCCCGTATTTCAATCTGTTCATGCTTAAGATGATACGAAAAATTTCGTAATTTTTGAACTTCTACTGCTTTTACGTTGCCGCGGGAATAATACTTATATCTTTAGTTTTAATAAAGACAATGATAGTTTTATTAGCTTAACCCAATACAAAAGCTCTTTTATATACGCACTTTTTAAAGGTATATGGATCAAGCATTCGAGTCTGTTTTCTCACCTGAGTTTGAGATCAGTCCAAACTCGAAGATGAAAAGCATCGAAGAGGTGTATGAAAAATTCGGTCACCTGATACACCCCGGGATGTTAGCTCTCAGAGTGACTGCCTCTCTTTGCCCGGAGTGTGTGGCTGAAAATAAATTTGACAAGATGAAGATTCCAGCTCTGGTGTATGCCGAAGGCGGGGAAGTGAAAATGATAAAGGAATGCCCGGAGCATGGAGTTACCAAGGAAAAGTACTGGGAAGATTATGATATGTATATGAACGCCAAGAAGTGGCTAGACAAGGGAATAAAACTTGAGAACCCAATGATAAGCCTGGCTGCGGAGAAGATAAACTGTCCGACGCACTGCGGTCTCTGTGTTAAGCATAAGAGCCATACCGGTCTCGGCAATATAGTTCTTACCAACAGATGTGATCTCTCTTGCTGGTATTGCTTTTTCTACGCCAAGGAAAACGACCCCATATATGAGCCTACGCTGGATCAGATCAGGATGATGCTCAGGAGAATGAGAAACGAGAAACCTGTTGGTGCCAATGCAGTTCAGCTCACAGGAGGGGAACCTACCCTAAGGGACGATCTTCCCGAAATCATTAAGATAGCAAGGGAAGAAGGGTATGAACATGTGCAACTTAACACGAACAGTATAAGGGCATCAAGGGATATAGATTTCATAAGAAGGTGCCACGAGGCAGGGGCAAATGTCATTTACACGAGCTTCGATGGTGTCACCCCGAGGTCAAATCCCAAGAACTTCTGGGAAATACCCAAGGCACTTGAAACGTACAGAAAGGTGGGAGTGGGAGTTGTCCTCGTTCCTACTGTGATAGGGGGTGTGAACGATGGAGAACTCGGAGACATCATAAAGTTCGGTTTGGCAAACCTGGATGTCGTTAGAAGTGTGAACTTCCAGCCCGTCTCCCTCGTAGGGAGGATGCCGGACAAGCTGAGGGAAAGGCAGAGGGTAACAATACCTGGGGCAATAAAGAAGATAGAGCAGCAGCTTGACGGTGCCATTGGAAGGGAGGACTTCTTCACTGTTCCCAGCACAACTGCGGTCACGAATTTCGTTGAAGCACTCAAGGGGAAGCCCACCTACAGGCTCAGCATACATTTTGCCTGCGGTATGGGAACATATGTTTTCAAGAAAAAGGACGGTTCCATAATACCAGTTACGAGGTTCATAGACGTGGAAGGTCTCTTCGAGTACCTGAACGATCTTTCTGCAGAGATCAACGATTCTAAAGTTAAGACACTGAAGAAAGCATCCGCACTCACCACTCTGCTGAGGAAACTTAACACATTCGTTGATGAGACGAAGGCTCCTGAAGGATTCAAGATGAGGGAAATGATTTTCGGTGCGTTCACGGGCGGGGACTATCATGGCCTCAAGGCATTCCACTACAACTCCCTCTTCATAGGATTCATGCACTTCATGGATCCGTACACATATGACGTGGACAGGGTTGAGAGGTGTGACATCCACTATGCCATGCCAGACGGTAAGGTAGTTCCGTTCTGCGCATTCAACGTCATTCCTGAACTGTACAGAGATGCAACCCAGAGGAGATTCTCAATGGATCCCAAGGTCTACGAGGAAAAGACTGGAAGACTTCTCAAGGACGAGAAGTTCGTGAGGAAGTATACGGACCAGGAGAGAGCTGAGATAATAGCATTCTACGAGAGAAGCATTGGAAGGAAGATCTCCTAGAGGAAAATAACCCTCTTTCCTTCAATTTTATATTTTTTTTCGCTGAAGAGTTTTATTGCTTTCACTATTAATTCATGTTCTATGGGGTGCATTCTTTCGAGGAGCGTGGAAGGGGTGTCATCCTCGTTGATCGTCACGCATTCCTGGAGTATTATGGGTCCTGCATCAACATCCTCAGTCACAAGATGAACTGTTACCCCAGTAACCTTCATTCCGCTTTTCAACACCTCCTCAGTTACCCTTTCTCCATACATTCCCTTGCCTCCGAACAAAGGAAGTAGTGAGGGGTGGACGTTGATTATGGGTCTCACCCCCAGGACTTCGGGGGGGAGAATCCACAGAAAACCGGCAAGAACCACTAGATCGACTTTCCTGAAAATTTCAAGAAGCTGATCTGTGAGCTCCTTCTTTTTTAATATAACCGTAGCTATCCCATGATTTTTAGCCCTTTGAACGGCGTGCGCTTCAGGTCTGCTTGAAGCCACACAATCTACGGTCACCCCTCTGATTGCTCCGGAATCAATGGCGTCTATTATCGCCTGAAGGTTCGTTCCCTCTCCAGAAACTAGTACTGCCAATCGCATCCGTCATAACAATTTCATCGAATATATATCTGCTTTTATCCCTGAGACCGAGGGCCATTTCCAGCTCGTAAAACGTGATTACCGGTCTGGAAAAAGTTGAATAGTCCTCTATCGTCACTCTAGGACATGCGGTATTTACATAGATTTCCGCTGGAAAGTTAAGCAGTTCCTCATCCCTGATGAGGTCGAGGATTACTATGAATGATCTTTTCCCATGATCAGATAGAAGTTTTGACGCCACAGAAGCTAGAGAATACCTAGTCTGACCGATCTTCGACCCGACTATTATCCCAAAATCTCTTGCTCGGGACGCTTTATCTATCGCGAAATACCTCTGTGATAGGAATTTCTTGGCTTCCTTTTCCATATCCATGTACTGGCCATTTCTCGGATTAAAGGAGAGGACCTTCTTCTCCGGGAGTGCAAGTGCGATTCCCAGGGGATGGAAAACTCCCTCACCTATGAAGAGGACATTCTTCTCCTCCCCCCTTGCAGCAGATATGTTGCAGCCGAGTATCTGACCGGGATAGAAAACACGGGAATCCCCCTTCCTTATTGAGACCTTCTTTCCCGATTCTTCCAGCTTCTTCTTTATGACTGGAAGTTTTGAGCTGTAGGTGATATTGGATGTCAGAATCATGGAATCGAACGGGATCCTGTCAGGATCAATGTCAAATGTCATCTCCTCCTGAAGCTCTTCAAATATGATCCTTTCGTTGGGTCCAAGGTTCGGTATCGGACTGTGACCGAACTGTATCAGAACATCCCAGTTTCCTTGACCTGGGATATCGCATGCACCCCAGAAAGGGTCACCGAGGAAAACAAGACTCTTATCATGGAATTCTTCTCTTATATCCCAGATTTTCCTCTTGAGACCTTCCGGTAACTGAATCGCGACCGTTTTTGCTTTCTTGAACCTTTCGTCTTCCCTTATATTCCTCAGTCTCTCCCTGAAATCCATTTTTGACATCCTCTCCTTCCTTAAGGGCGGATTTTCTGGCTTATGTATTTGTAAAAGGTTATATCAAACCCGATATTAATGGTTGGGCCGTGGTAGCCAAGCGGTCGACGGCGCCAGCCTTGAGAGCTGGTCCCCTCACGGGGGCGGGAGTTCAAATCTCCCCCACGGCGTTTATACTATTGTTCCACTCCACAACATTTGTGAGCTAGAGAGGACTATAACATCTGTCAACTACTCCTAGCTAAAGCTTCGGAGCTTGTTGCTGTTCTTTTCTCCACATGTGAGTGGAGACTCATTGAAACGCAACGATTGGCTGGTTGACAACAGCCTGAAGTACTCATTACAAAGCACTTCGATGTTCCTTGAAGCATTCAAGTCAGCATTTAATTTGAATCCACAATTCTTGCATTTGAATATTGAACCACGCCCCTCATTGTGTCCCATCCAGAGAGCAAGAGCTCATTGAGTTTCGAGAAGATTGTAGACAACATCCTCCAGATAGTAGCGGCGGAAAGCAAGCCAGAGGCTCCAGAAAGTTAGGGTAATATATCCAGATGAAATGACCATTCATTTATGAGAATAGCGACCCATGGACTCACCAAGATCTATGATAAGAAGTATCAGGCCCTAGACCAACTGACATTCAATGTAGACTTAAATGGGATATTCTC
>Ga0080003_1001327_pt1 | contig 13387 bp, 14 predicted proteins | sample JossMetagenome_FD_69206 | JGI IMG/M metagenome (GOLD analysis project Ga0080003, IMG submission 69206) | Hot spring microbial communities from Joseph's Coat, Yellowstone National Park, USA - JC2_E (SPADES assembly) (version 2) | ecosystem: Environmental > Aquatic > Thermal springs > Hot (42-90C)... | reverse complement strand
GTACTGGTAAGACGTTGTTGGCTAAGGCTGTTGCTACTGAGTCTAATGCGAATTTTATTGCTGTTCGTGGTCCCGAGATCCTGAGCAAGTGGTTTGGAGAAAGCGAGAGGGCAATAAGGGAGATATTCAAAAAAGCCAGAATGGCAGCACCATGCGTAATATTCTTCGACGAAATAGACGCAATAGCACCAGCAAGGGGTTATGCGGAGGATTCGCCGGCTATGGACAGGATTGTGGCGCAGTTGCTTGCTGAGATGGATGGGGTGTCGAGATTGGACAACGTGGTTGTCATAGCAGCGACCAACAGACCGGACATAGTTGACCCAGCACTACTTAGGCCGGGTAGGTTTGATAGGATAATCTACGTACCACCGCCTGATTTGAGGGCTAGGTTTGAGATATTGAAGATCCACACAAAGAACATGCCCCTGGCTAGGGATGTGGATCTTGAGGAGTTGGCTAAGATGACTGATGGTTACACAGGCGCTGACATAGAGATTTTGGCTAGGGAGGCTGGTTTATTGGCTATGAGGGAGACGAATGGTGCTGGTGAGGTGTCGATGAGGCACTTCCTTGAGGCCATGAAGAAGATTAAGCCGTCAATAACGCCTGAGATGATTAAGTTCTACGAGGCTTGGTATGAGAGGATGAAGCAGACAATAACACGCGAAAGGCAGAGGGCACCTACATTGTACGTATAATTGGGATTAAGGTTTATTAACCCAATTAACCCGTTAAGCCTGTTCTGTGAACGATAATGAAGAGACCTGTGCCTGTTGAGGCTTTGATAATAAATCTAATTAGGGAGAAGGGAGACATATGGTTTAGCGAGTTAATCCAAGCACTGAGGGCTTGGTACCCAGATATTACTGAGGCTGAGGCTTTGAAGGCTTTAATGAGGCTTGAGTTGGGTAGGTTAATTATTGTACAGAGGGTTGTTAAGAAGGATGGGGTTACTTACCACATTAGGATTGTTAAGGAGTAAGGAAAAGAGATAAAGGTCTGTTAAGAAAGTAATCCCTGACCAAATAATGGGTGTTACAGAACTGGGTAAGTTGATACCAGACAGTGTTAGAAAGGTTGTGGACTTTAACCAATTATCGAACAGGGTGATAGCCCTTGATGCCTACAACGCACTCTATCAATTCCTGGCATCAATAAGGCAACCAGACGGTACACCACTCATGGATTCCAAGGGACGCATAACAAGCCACTTAAGTGGTCTTCTATACAGAACCATAAACCTGCTTGAGAATAGGATTTGGCCCGTTTACGTGTTTGATGGTAAGCCACCTGAGGAGAAGGCAATTGAGATTGCGAGGAGAAAGAGGGTTAGGGAGGAGGCCATGGATAAGTGGGTTAGGATGATTGAGGAGGGTAGGAGGGAGGAGGCTAGGAAATACGCCCAAAGGGCCCTATTCCTCACTGATGAAATGGTTGAGGATGCGAAGAAGTTACTAAAACTAATGGGCATACCTGTGGTGCAGGCTATGGCTGACGGGGAGGCTCAGGCGGCGGTGATTGCCAAGGAGAACAAGGCCTGGGCTGCGGGTAGTCAGGACTATGACTCACTACTCTTTGGTGCACCGAGACTTGTTAGGAACCTAACGGTAACAGGACGTAGGAAGCTACCTAATAAGGATGAGTATGTGGAGGTTAAGCCTGAGATAATAGAATTGAATGACGTACTCAAGACACTCAAGCTTAAGGATAGGATGCAATTGATAGACTTAGCGGTGATACTGGGTACAGATCTAAACCCAGACGGCGTACCCGGCATTGGACCACAAAAGGCGTTAAAGCTCATTCAAGAATTCGGTGGATTAGAGAAACTGCTCCAGGGACCGCTCAAAAACGTTCAATTCACAACGGATCCACTCAAGATACGCGACTACTTCCTAAATCCACCCCACAACCCTAATTACAAGATAGAGTTTGGACAGCCGGATGAGGGGGGTGTAATTGATTTCCTGGTTCGTGAACACGACTTTAATGAGGAGAGGGTTAGGAATGCGATTGAAAGGCTTAAAAAGGCCATGAGCAAGAGGAGGGAGTCAACACTCGACTCATTCTTCGGGTAATCAATACCCCTTCCCTAGGTTAAAGCTTAAAATCTTCATGATCCTAACAATGCCGGGATAATTACATGAGGATAATATTGTCAATAGTTAGTTGGGCATCGAGTCTAATATCGGGCATATTCACATCCGCCATACAACTAATTTACTCAATAATTCAGTATATATTAACGAGACCTGAGGTCAACATACCATTTCTAAACCCAATAATAGACTTCCTGAACAAGGTACCAATAATAAACATAATAGTGCACCTAATACTATGGAGACCAATATTCGACTTACTCTTCGCACCAGGCCTCGTATCTGTAATCATAGCCTTAATATACATAATATGGTTCGAAAGAAAATTAACAGCCAAGGTCCAATGGAGGATTGGGCCCCTGGAGGTATCGAGACCGATAGGCGGTTTCCTACAGCCATTCGCGGACCTGTTTAGGTACACATTCCAGGAGTTCGTGGTTCCACGACAGGCGGATAGGAACTACTTTATTCACGCACCAGCGATAGTTTTCATACTATCCACACTGCCCATATTCTTCATACCAATAGGTCCCATGGAGACTAACGGTGTCGTTAATGGGATATACGGCATCTACACGGGTTATGATGTGTTAATAGCCCTCGCCCTAATAACACTCTTCAATGTGGGTATAATACTGATTGGCTGGGCCAGTAATGATAGGTTCACGTACATAGGCACGGTGAGGGAGGCACTACTGTACACGGGTTATGAGGCTGTACTAATACTTTCAGCAATATCCATACTGCTAATATACGGGACGGCAGACCCATTCGAGATTGTTGATTGGCAAGTGGCGCACCTGCCTGGTATAATAATAAACCCACTGGCCTTCCTTGCGTTCGTTATAGCGACCTTAATGGCAACATCGAGATTCCCATTTGAAATACCTGAGGCTGATACGGAGATAGTCCTCGGTCCATACACCGAGTACAGCGGCGTCATATATGGATTGGTCATGACCATGAGCTACGAAAAACTATACGTACTGAGCCTACTAATTGTTCTATTGTTCCTAAACGGTTGGGCTGGACCATACATACCGCCACTAGGTGCATTATCATATGCCATATGGTTTGGTATAAAGACTTACATAGTAATGATGATTTTAGTATTCACGAGAGCCGTGTACGGGAGGTATAGGCCGGACCAGGCATTGAAGATGAGTTGGTCGTCATTACTTGGATTGGCTGTCGCAAGCCTAATACTATCCCTAATAATTAAACTCCTCTAATTATTTTAAATTTAAATAACTTTTACATTATCCATAATTAACAATAAGTGTATTTGTAAAACCATCACCAACTCGATAAAATAAGAATCTCAATTCTTCCATTAACCATTAGTAATTGAGTTAAGCACTAAGTTAATAAATAGGTTGTCCAGGAACAATCCACAATGGTCATATGCCCAGTATGTGGTAAGGAGTATGCAAACTCGAGTTCGTTGTTAAAGCATGTGAAGTTGAAGAGTAGGTACGACACGATGCACATGGCGTTTTGGCTTGAGTTCCAGAAATACATAAGTGTGCCGAGGGAGGAATGGGCTATGCTGACTAAGACCGATCTATTCAGGGAGTTCCTTCGCGAGAGGGGTCTTCTTTAAAACTATTGCTGAGCACTGCAGTAATAACTTAACTAATAGCCTAATTAATAACTCCGTAATCATAAACCAGCGTGAAGAGGAAGGGACAGGTGCTATCACAGGAATTGGATTATGCATTGAATTGGCCAATTAAGCTTAGGGAGTTGTCCATAAGGCTTCAGGAAAAATCCCATGGAGTAGTTAAGGAGGCGATTAAACTTTACATGAGCGGTTTGATAGATAGGAAGTCGCTCATGGAAATAATAAGGCTAAGTGGATTATCCTTACATAAGTATGTTGACCCAAGAAAGTACGTAGAGTATGAAGGTGAGGACACCACAGAGGACACCGAAGAAATAGTTGCTGACAACTTCGAGAAAGCACGTGACGCATTTAGGGAGGTCCATGAGGAGTATGTTGGTGAGAGCGTAATCAAGAGGTTGATGGTTAATGATCGATGAATTAATACGTAGGTATGGGAGGTACATGGGAGGTATAGACTATGAGAAGGTACTCAATCAATTATTGAATGAGGAGGATAGATTGAGGGAGGTTGAGAGGAGGTTGGCTGGAATTGACACAGGCCAGCAAGTAAATAGCGAGATCCTGAGGAGACTTGAGTTGAGACAGTTAATCATTAGGTATGTGGAATTGAAGAATAAAGAGGGACAATTGCTCGAGTTAATTAAGGAATTAAAGTTGAGGGGATACACCAGGGCTGAGGTTACGAAGGCAATGAAGAAATTAAGGAAAGTAAGGAGGGAGATACGCATGGTAAGAAGACTTATGAAGATAACAACACGCAATAATGAGACGACGCAATAAATTTTGCAAAAAGCATTACGATGAAACCACGGAAAACAAAACATTTTATAAATTGCACTAGATATTCCCTGTGGGCCACGTGTATGTATCAGTTAGGTTTAGAGGTAAGGACGAATTAATCATGGATAAGGTACTCGTAGATACAGGCGCCACATTCACAATAATGCCACTGGACATTGCCGAGAAACACTTCTATGAAACACCACTTGAAGCCGAGCTAAAACTTGGCGATGGAAGAGTCGTTAAGGCTAAGGTCTTTATGGCCGAGGTCGAGATTGAAGGTAGGAAGGGGCCAGCCAGGATAATGGCACTTAGCAACGCTACACCCGTGATAGGCGTCGATACATTAGAAATGCTGGGCCTAAAGGTCAACCCAGTGACAGGCAGGATAGAAAAGAGTGAGTATTACATGCTTTATGTTTAGAAGTAGCCTTAATTGGTAGTGCACCATGATGGCGGCATCACGGTTATTACCTCGATATCCACAACAAATTCGTGAAATCTAAGCTATGCAATGCTGTTGCTAAGGTGCTCATGAGTAATGGCAGGTAATACAGAAACCTATATATAAACAGTCAACGCGGTACGTCTCATGGCGCTAATGAATACTGAAAAACGCCAGCCAAGGATACTGAATTTAATATATACGTTTATGCATGCAGAGAACGCCCTGACTTTCCAGAATTTTATGAATAAACAATAAATAATGATAGCCCAAAGGGAAACAACGCAATAGAAGCCCTCACCCAAAGCCCTACAACTCCGTATCCACGGGGAAGAGTTTAAAGTACCCCCAAAGCATGTATGAAAACGCCCCCGTCGTATAGCATCATTGCTTGTAGAGATCACGGACATAAAACCAGCCAAACCAAATAAAACCAAAGAACATAATCATGGTGCCCAGCCGGGATTTGAACCCGGGCCTCTTGCGGTGGTTGTGTTCTCTGTCTGCCTTCACGCCAGTGTTACCTTTGGTAGTTTTTCCATCATTGCCTTCAGCACGTGTTGTTGGATTAAGTGCTTGTTGTGGTTGTAGTTGCTCTTCATCAAGATGGCGTGTGTGATCGGCGTCGCCGTCTTGTGCCTGATCCAGAGCGGTCTCTTGAGCCTGTCGATAACGATTAGCTTGTGTATGGCGTGCAGATAAGCAATGTTCCTAGGCGCCTCGTAATTATTACTAGCCTTTAGCAGGGCAATGGTTAGGTCTTCGAGTTCGTGGTGCCTTATAAACCTAGTTGATAAGATAAGTATTGGCGGGTGTGGGGTGGTGTGGCCACTTGCTTGGCTGTTGACGTATCGAGGAGCCGATTGCCAGTTGTGGAGCTTCGTTTACAGTAAGTGCATAGAGTCAGAACTATGCAGCGAGGTGGCTAAAATGCTCATGGGTGAGTTGAGTAGACATGGGTGCTTTGGTTATGCACCGAATTAGGTGCCTTACTGCCTCGGCTGAGGGTGGGTTTAAAATCAACAACGGGCCGCCAATAAACGGCAAAGGCCCTATGAGTAACGAGAAAGACCTAGGAACAAGAGACGAAGCCTCCCAGCCCCAACCCACCCAGGCGGGGAGGATAGAAACATGCACCGAGCTGATAAGCAAGGCAATGAAGTGCCTAGAAAACAACGACAAGGAGTGCATCATAAAGACCCTCGAGGAGTTGGTTCGAAACCAATGCCATGATGGCCACATAGTTGGTAAAGAAGTTGCGGATAAGGCTAAGGATGCAGTTCACGAGCTGTGGTTAAGGAATAGAGGTGATGATGAGTGGAAGTGCGAGTTGCCAAGGATGCTTAAAAGTCTCAATGTAACAAAGGGTTGGATCATGGATGCGTTACATAAAGGTCCTAGTCCTTTAAATAAATGGCTCACTAGGTGCGGAATTAGCTGGGAAGGTAAGACAACGAGGAACAACGTTATCGAGAACATCGAGAACATGCTGAAAAGCAAGTTTAGCTGGTGGGGCCAGGGTGGATTAAAACCAGAGCGGGATGGGCACAGCCAGTCCCACTAGGGTCTGGGGAGGGGTGATAGCACCATGAACCTACAAACCCACAACCATGAAGCGAGGAGGAATATGCTTGCAAAGGAAATCGAAGAAATATTGAGGTGGCGATTTGGGTGGAACGAAGTCGTAATGAGTAATATTATGTGGAAATTCTTTGGTGTTGAGAATATTAATGAGTATTATAATTATGGCATAGATTTGCATGGGTGGCTACAATCATTTGAGCTAGGTGAGCCATTAGATGAGTACGTGTTTGGAGCGATGAGCGGTGATTTATACGTAAGAAAATGGAGACGCCAATACGAAGTAGAAGTAGCAACATCGAATCCCATTGGAGTTTTTTACTTTCTAAAACTAATGAAGATGATTAGCAATGACAATCTAACTATAAGATTTGTTCGACAAGCTAATAAATATGTTGAGGTATCTTATTATGCTTTTTTGCGGCAGTGGCCGTGGCCTTCGCTAGAGGAACCATCATGGTTAGAAACAATAAAAGATTTTGACGCAAACAAATTGGCAAAATACATTGGAGGGCTAATTGACAGCGACGGTTCAGTGTCTATTTATTTTACAAAACAAAATAGTATAGATTTCAAAATAAGAATTTATGCATGCAGAATATGTGTAGGGTTTTTAAGAGCAGTGAGAGACACTATTTATGATACACTAGGAATTAAAGGCACCGTCTCAGTTAATAATGCTGGAGATAGTAGCGAGTTATATTACAGAAATAAACAGGGAGTCAAGCTGCTTAATTATGTTCTGCAGTACCTAAGGCATCCATTAAGGAGGATAAGGGCAGAGTTGTATTTGAGATATTACGACAAAGAGCTATCAAGAGAGGAACTTCAACGCCTTTATGTGCCATTAAAATACGATGATTTAAAAAGGAATCATGCAGTAGATGCGTTTGTACAGGGGGCCCCACAAACCCACACCCACGGGGAACATGCATTGATACTCAAGGGAAGTCTTTTTCCCATCACAAACAAAACCACCAACACAACACACAAAGAAAAACCTAAAAACACCCAACACCATAAAACCATGCCCCGGTAGTATAGCCCGGTCAAGTATGCGGGCCTCTCGAGCCCGTGACCCGGGTTCAAATCCCGGCCGGGGCACCATGAATATTTTTAGGGCAATCATACTTGTCGTAATGTGGTTTTAGGTTCTGTGATTTTGGTAATTAATACAATTATGTTATTAATCGAAACTTATGCGTTCCAGCTCTTCATTGTAGAAATACTTACCTGCCCTAATGAAGACCTCTTTAATTTTGCTTTTTGGGTCCCTTATTGATCTCAGTATCTTTTTGTCAAGGGTCATGAATCCATTGCACTCCTTATCTGCTAATGCTGACGCCATTATTAACACGTCGCTTGGACCAAGCCATAAAATTTCGCTTTGTAATTCGTTAATATATTTTAGGAAATCGCTCAGTTCTTCATTTTTAATGATGAATATATTGACCAACCCCAACCTCCTCCATCATGCCATTGAGCAATTCATTTAATGGATCAGGATAAGAGGTTATGAGATGACTCGGTAGTTCCTTTCTTTTTCTGTTTATATATTCTGCATTCTATCAATGAGTTTCTTAGTGAGTTCTCTTATCTCTGGGTTGTTTCCGATTTGTTAATGCTTCTTGGTGGTTGTGATTACTTGTAGATAAATGTAATTACGGTGCTTCATAACTACAATGCACATTAACCCTATAGCATTGTTTCTCGGACTGTTGTCCTGAGTGCTATTACTGTGCCATGGTAAGTGAAGGTATGTAAATTCTGCACTTACCAAGCGTTTTATTTACTGACTGATCAGTCGAAAACTCGGTGATCAGGGTATGAGTAAAACTTGGCATGGTGTAGATAGGTTGAAGTACGTGTGGTTTCCTAGGATTGACTATGATAAATGCACTGAATGTGGTCTCTGTCTCCTTACTTGTGGTAATGACGTGTTTAGGTGGTATCCTGAGGGAAACTTGCCCATAGTTGCAAACCCAGGTAATTGCGTCCTAGGCTGTACAACATGTGCAAAACTCTGCCCCGAAGACGCAATAACATTCCCTGATGACCCAAAGAAGTTCATTCACTCAATAATTATTAAGGAGAAGGTATATCCCACAGTCAAGAGGGAGCTTGGGGAAAGGCTCAATAAGTACCCTGATCATAAGGTATCGATCGAGAAAGGAATTACTAAAACTAATCCTAACCCAGAATTTAGTAAGTGGCACGGCATCGATAGAAAACTCATAAACTGGGGTCCTAAAATAGATGTGAATAAGTGCGTTGGATGTGGCATGTGCGTAGTTCAGTGTTCGGAAAGGAGGAATGTGTTTGGTTATGATGAGGAGAGGAGGAAGGCTGTTGTGTTAGTTCCTGAAAATTGCATGGTTGGGTGTAATAACTGCCAGATTGCTTGCCTCTGGGATGCAATAACATTCCCAAGCATATCAGAGGTAAGGGGCTTGCTAAGAAACTCGTTGCTTCAGGGAGGATAAAGGAGGAACTTGATGTGAAACTCCAACAAAATCCCCACCTAATTATTGAGTTACCACAATCATTCTTTGAAAAGGTGGAAATAAAGTAATGGATCGTAAGAATTACTTAACACGTAAAATTTATAAACTGACTGGTCAATTAGCATTTTTCCGTGAGTTCTACGAATAATCTACGTCTAAGTCAAAGAACTAATCTTGAAAGGGTTAGGGATCACCTGGATAAGTTTCTTGGGCTCTATGTTGGATTAGCAATAATCATAGGCTTAATAGCGGGTTACTATGATGCGGTTTGGGTACGAAGTAATGAGGTCTTGCTTCAAAACGTTATGTTGGCATCAATATATGTAATGATCTTCCCAATGATGCTGATGCTTAATATTAAAGCGCTGGGGAACGCATTTAGAAACGGAAAACTCGTCACTGCCGTGGTATTACTTAACTTTGTCTATGGGCCCCTGATGGCGGTGCTTCTAGGAATTCTGTTTCTCAATAACCCCTATGTAAGGCTTGGATTGTTCTTGGCGTGGGTTGTCCCTTGCTCATCGATGAGCATTGGATATGTGGGGTTAATGATGGCGGACATAAGTGCGGCGACGGCCATGGTTGCTCTCTCATTTTTCCTCTCGCTCGCGCTGATTCCGGCTGAAGCATCGTTGTATATCCATAGCTTTCTTGCAAGTGGACGACTTGCACTTTCTAGTGCTACGATTTCTAAGATCGAAATGAACCTAGTTATTACCATTATTGAAATATTAATTGTACCGCTGGCTCTTGCCATACCCACACGCGAGGCAATGATTAGAAAAATGGGGCAGGAAAAATTCAGAAGGATAAGTCCTCTATTCCCGACTCTTACGATGCTTGGCATGATAACGATAATCTTCACAATATTCTTTGCCCATGCCGGTGTGCTGATTACCCACATTATGGATGTGCTTGGCGTATTCTATTCCGCCGTGGTCTTTGGTTCCGTCTCACTCACTGTTTTTACTATACTGTTTAAGTACGTTAAGCTAAGCAGTAAATCGCCATACAGTTCATCCATGGTTGCAATACTTACTGGTATTCCAAAGAATGAAGCTACAGCCATAGCACTCAGCGCCTTGGCGCTCGCACCCCTCGGCTCTCAGGTTGCATTTTTGGCATCCATGCCGCCCTCTCTCCTACCGGCTTTTCAAGTAGTATTCATAATAACGTTCTTAAAACTCAGGGAGAAAATAATAAACTACTATGGTGCTAGGAAAGAAATTGAAGAAATACTTGAGGTAGAAAGAATACCTACCAGAGGCGTCGTGAGTGAAGAAAAGGAAATAAGTGAAGTTGTTGAGGTGCAGGAATTAAGTGCCGGAGGTGTCGTGAGTAAGACCGGTTTAAACATCCTGGTTCCACTTGATTTTTCTAGAGGAACAGAGGAGTGGATACGTGAGGGACTCGGCAGGCTAAACAACGTTAGTAGCATAACACTTCTGCACGTAGTACCCCTTAGCCTATCTGAAGTGAGTGATTTTGTTACAGAAGATGTAATAGAAAGTGGGAAGAAGGCTGCTGAAAGTAAAATGAGAGAGTTGATAAAAACGATATCATCATTTGGGCCTTATGAGGTAAGCTATGAAATAGCTGTAGGAGACCCAGCAAAAATAATACTTGAGCGGGCTAATACTGGAAAATTTGATATGATAATGATGGGGCACAGGGGTTACGGATATGTTGAAGACTTCTTTATAGGCAGTGTTACGCTGAAGGTCATATCAAAGTCACCCATACCAGTCTTGGTGGTCAGGAAAAATCCGTAATCAACAGTAACTATTTGATTTATTTTAAATCCCTTATTGGTTTATGCCATTATCTTGCTTATATATCTTCTTCAGCCTGAAGTACGAGTTCTAAGTACTATTGCTTGGTCGAGAATCACTCCAGCGTTGGCACATAACTTATCCTTATACTTATAGTAGAACTTATAACATGTTAGGAAATAACACTGACAGGAAGTGTTAAGAACGGTTTTAAATTAAAGTTCCTTTTTATGAACTTATGCTTATTGCTGTGCGAGGTAGAATAAAATTTATATATTTGACTATTTGGTCAATTTGATGATCCAGAGTATGAATAGGTCAGGAATTAAACATGAAATACCGGAGTGGTTTTTCGAGTTTCATGGTCATAGATGCCCTGCATCGGTACTAGGCTATTTAGCGGGAAAATACGCTTTGAAGATTCTTGAAATAGATAGGGAAAAGGATGAGGGTACCTATGTTTTTTCCGAAACAGGAGATGAGCACCATCAGGGATGTTTTGATGATGGCGTACAAGTAGCTACTGGGTGTACATACGGCAAGGGGAATTATAGGAGGTTACAATACGGGAAGCTGACTATAATCGTTTATAAACCAGGTAAGGGTGCCGTTAGGGTAAGAGTCAAGACGGAGATCCTCGATGAATTAGATAGGTTTGAGTTCTTTAAATACAGAGCATCTGGGGTACCTGCATCTCAAGTTCCTAAAGAGGTAGTTGATGATGTCGTAAATTACGTACTCTCAAAGGATTATGAGGAACTGTTCGATTATGAGTTTCTCAAGGACTTTAATTATAATCCTCCCAGGAAAACCTCGACTAGGTTAGTATGTAGGGTTTGTGGAGAGTACGTATTTGAAAATTATATCAGAATACTCAATGGAAAAATGCTATGTCCGCATTGTTATGATATCGAAAAATACAGGGAAAGGAAGATGAGGTAATGAAAATATGTACTCATCTTCCTTATATGCCGTAGTTTTTATTATAACCTGGATCATTTCTATGATTTTTGCAATTGCAGGTGTGGGTGCCGCCAATACTTTAATTCCAATATATTACTCAATGGATATACCATTTTCAATTGCGGCAGCTACAGGGCTTCTTTTGAACGTATTCTCACTATCTACAGCCACAGTAAATAATGCAAGAAGGGGCAAGGTTTTATGGAAGCTAGGAACTGTTTTCTTAATTCCCGCAGTTATCATGGCTCCAATAGGGGCGTACGTGGGGATCCATACCCCAAGGAAAGTGTTGCTTTGGGTATTCGCGGTATTTCTAATGTATACATTATATAATTTGGTAAGGGGAAGGGTGAAGGAAGAGTCGGGTAGGTTCTATGGGAGCATTAGAGGGTATATGCTCGGTGTACTTGTAGGAGCTATTGCAGGATTTCTTGGTGGCTTATTAGGTGTGGGAGGGGGAATGATAATTTTACCGGTCCTGACTTTGATAGAGAGATGCGAAGAAGGTCTCGGCCACAGCGGGGTATGTGGCACTATTTAGTTCTGTAAGCGGTTTTACCAGTTATCTGTTTTTATTGAGGGGGATAGATTATGGGTTGTGGTGTTGATAGGAGGTGTTTTAGGAGGATTTTGTGGCTCATATCTAATGAACCGCATGAGAACACTTTATGTAAAATACGCAATAGTGTCCATAATAACATTCGTGCTAGCGAAAATACTTGCGGGTTTAGTTTAATTTTTCAATCTGCCGCTATGAACCGCAGGTAATTGGTTTTATTGTTAGGCGTTCACAATAGCCACGGACTATTCTTCATGGCGGGACTTCCCTGTGACAGGTTAATAATAGGTTATTGGATTTGATTAAGAGATTGAAATTGAGGGACTACACGAGGACGGAGATTGAAAAAGCCATGAAAACTAAGGAAAGTAAGGAGAGAAATACGCATGATAAGGAAACTAATGAGAATCGAAACTCACAATAACGAGAAAAACACGCGGAGGCAAATCACTTTAAGGGATTTAATAAATAATCCCTTACAGGCCACGCATACGTACTGACCAGGCTTAAAGATAGGATGAATTAGTCATGGACAAGACGCCCGTAGGCACAGACACGGCATTCACAGTGAAACCCTCAACACCACAGAAAAGCACCTCACTTCCACGAGACGCCACTCAGGGTTGAGCTAAGGCTTAGCAGCCTCGCCCCTCTTGTTTTTATCAACGAAACCCTTTAGTGTAAGGCTTGCATTATCGTGAATGATCGTGACGTAATTGTAGATGCTGAGTTCCAGGTAACACTTCTTGGTTTCCCTTACCAGTCACGGGGTCAATGCTGTAGTAGTGGACAGCGGCGTAGGAGGAAAAGGTTTATAAACTGTCCAGTCAGTCAATTAACCGACCAGGTATGGGTAAACCAGGTGTAAACCAGGGAAGGAGTTTAAGGAAAGTGGGCCTTGACTTTGGGCTGATAAGTGGTGCTGAATGGTTGATAATAGTTGCGGCGTTTCTTGGAAGATATCTGTTGCAGTTCTACCAAACATCAATATGGAATTTAGCAGAGTCCTTCGGTATGAACTCCTTTGAGGTTGGTATAGGGTTTGCCCTCTTCA
>Ga0080003_1001326_pt1 | contig 13387 bp, 10 predicted proteins | sample JossMetagenome_FD_69206 | JGI IMG/M metagenome (GOLD analysis project Ga0080003, IMG submission 69206) | Hot spring microbial communities from Joseph's Coat, Yellowstone National Park, USA - JC2_E (SPADES assembly) (version 2) | ecosystem: Environmental > Aquatic > Thermal springs > Hot (42-90C)... | reverse complement strand
TATTTGAAGGTACCTGTTGCAGATGCGGTTGCAGAATACGTTTGAGATGTTGCACCTGAGATTGCAACTGGAGTCCCTGAAGTATCATTATACCACTGATATGAATAAGGAGGAGTTCCACCTGAAGGTGTTGCAACAATATTTATTGTTTGATAAGCATCATAGGTTGCAGATGTTGGTGAGATTGAAACTGATAATGGAGGATTTAGAGTTATTACAGAATTTGCTGATTTAATAGTATTGCTCATCTGATCTGTAACATTAACATAATAAGTATATGTTCCTGCAACTATTGAGGTGCTTGTTGCAAATGTGCAGTTCTGTGCTATAGAATTTGCACAGTTTGTTGCTGGTGCAACATTGCTTGCGGGCGCCTGCTCATACCACTGATATGAATATGGAGGCTTACCACCAGAGGGTGATGAAACAATCGTTATGGTCTGACCTTGATCAAGAACCGCATTTGCAGGACTTATACCAACAGTAAGTGGAACATTAAAGGTTGCGGTTTCGCTCATTGGATTTGTTATTTCAAGTGTATCAATAGCATTATTGCCGCTGTAACAATTTGCACCGCTGCACTGCCAACCAGTGAAGACATAACCTGAATTCGGCACTGCGGATAATGTAACTGTATTTGTGTAATTAACCCATTCACTAGCCGGATAGGCATTGCCATATGTTGTTGGCAGAGCAGAAGTTGTAAGATAATATTGTGTTGTATAATCAGATGTAACTATACAATTTGAAAGTGCGGTAAAGGTGCCGCTCTGCGCTGTCAAGCCATCTTGTGTGCATCCACTATTTAATATCAAACCATTATAAACGTATTGAGTTTGTGAAGCTCCTGGAACCGGCGATTCGAATTTATATGTCTGAATTGAGTTATAAGCAAAGATTATTGTTTTTGGTAAATCAGAAAGATAGAAGAGCACACCGCTTATATCTGCGATAGGATTGCTTCCAGTGCCGCTCATTGCAGGATTTGAAATAGTATTTACAACAACATAAACAGGATTGTAAGGTTTAAATGTTGCAGTTTCATTAATATTGTTGTTTATTGTTATTGTTGCGGTATTGCTTGTACCTGAATAGCTTCCTGAACCAATACCATTCCAATTTACAAAATAATAGCCTTTATTTGGAACTGCACTTAATATTATTGATGAACCTGCTTTATATTTGCCGCTTGTAGGTGATATATGGCCACCAACACTAGAATTTGCAAATACATTTAAAGTATAATAAGGTATTATAATTATTTTTGTAAATTTAACAAGTATTGTTGAATTTGAATTTATTGTTATATTAGTTGATTGAGAGGTTGTTGAAGAGATAACAGAGCTAATGCTGTTGATAGACCAGGAAGAGAAAGTAAAATTAGATGGGGGAACAGCAGAGATTTTATACGTGCCGTTTTGGGTTATTATTGCATTTTGTCCATTAACATAAGGAACGCCATTAATCAATACACTTCCATTTGTGCTTACCAGAGCACCATTTGGTGTTAATCCTTCTATTTCTATATTTATAGTATAGAAAGTAGTCTTTGATGGATTAACTGTTTGAATTGAGGAACCTGATGTTGTATAAGCGGTTTGCGAACAACTGCTGCTATTAAGATTATTGCAGATATGGTAGTTAATTGAAAATTTACTTACCACCTTAGTGCCTATAGATGGGACTTCTGAATTGTTAACAATCGCTTTGCATATAACCTCTCCTCCAGGTGATACTAGATTAGGATAGCAACTACCACTAATCAAAACAGATTTTCCAGAATTTATCTGGCTTAGGTTAAGTGCGCTTGAAGAAAGCAAAATAGGTTTTTGAAGATTATTAACAAACTCAAGATAGTAAACAGCAGGTTTGGTTGAGGTTCCATTTACCAGCATGGCACCTTTGCATAGTAGCCCAGGGCTTATTGTGCATATAGAAGGAAGGGTTTGGGTTGGTGAGGGTTTGAAAACAACATTTACAAGAACTTCGAGCAGAAGTACTACTATTAATATTGCAACAGTATATATTATTATATATTCCATTGAGCTTTGCGAGTGTTTTTTACTTACTTTACTCGACTTGCTCCTTTCTCTACCTCTAGCCAGCACCCCAGCACCACATTAATATAATATAATGAAATATTTATATATTTAAACTTATTGCTACATTTTGTAATTTTGTAAAATAATAAATATATTATTATTTTTTCTTTTATTAAGTTATCAAACTTACTTATCAAACTTCTGTTTTATTATTTGTTTATTATATTTTTATTATATTTTTGTTTATTATTTTTATTTTTTAATTATTATATATTATTTAATTTAATTTTTATTTATTCTATTTTTATCTTATTTTTTATTATTTTTTTATTTTATATATTTTAAAATTAATATAAAATTAATATTATATACCCCCTAAACTGCCGAACATTGTGCTCATCATATTTGATCCTAGAAAATAGATTGCAATACCTATTATTATAAATACAGGCATCATACGAAGCCCTTTTAATGCAGAACCATTTGATATTGATGACATTATCAGGCTTGCAAAAGCGGTTGTTATTACTATTGCTATATATGCAAATATTCTATATACAGAAACGGTTATCTGAGGTGGGGTTGGTGTCAAAAACGACATTCCCATTGATGGAAGGCCATTTGGATTAGATGCTAATATTCCACTCCATACAGTTGTTGTTATTGTTATCATCTGGGTTGTAAGTGCATATAAAATAGGCGCGATTACAAGTCCAGCAAAGGCTATAAAGATTGAATACATTGTCATTTGTCCGGCTACACTTTTCTGGGTAATCTGCTGATCACGCATATCTTTTGAAAGCTGCAGTATAAGATCTGCCATTGCACCTCCATACCTTATCGCCTCTATAATCATCTTTATTGAGTGCTGAAGCTGCTGTGATCTATATCTATATGAAAACTCTTTTAGAGAATTTTCTAAAGTTTCTCCGCTAAAGACCCTCCTGCTCATCTCTTTTATATCATCGCTAAGAAATGAGAATTCTGCTCTTGCCGCATGAAGCATCGCCCTATCAAGTGGCATGCCTCCTTTAAGGTTAGCCGCAACAATCTGGAAGAAATCTGGAAGCATAACCTCGAGTTTTGTTTTTCTCTGATCTATTTTATACTCTATAAAAAGATATACAAATACAATGTATACTATACCCATTATGATGCCAAGGAATACTGAAAGAGCGGGTTCAACACCGCTAGTAGAAAGAAAGATTGAGAATAATATTATTATTGCAAGTGCTGGGAAAGCCATAATATTCAAAAGGTCATTAACACTCTTTTTTATTCCCGCAAGATCGAGCTCGTTTGAGAGTGTCCTAACCAAACCTCTTGAAAAATATCTTTCCAGATTAATTGTCTTCATAAAATATCACATACTGAATGTCGGCCTACCACTCTTTACGAGTTGCAGGAACATAATCTGCAGGAACAAAATAAATACAAGTGCAAGTGCAAGCATGGTAACATTTATTGTTATAATTGGAATAAATGTCGTTAATATCGTTGCAACCGCAATACCCATACTTGGCAATATGACTCCGAAAAGCATATAGAACATTGTCAATGCATTAAGCCTCTGGCCATAAGCTCTAAGCTCTATTATTCGCTCTTCTGAAAGCTGCGAAATCACCGCTTGAAGTGCTGCTATAACATCAGAGCCGATCCTTATGCTGAGCGATGCCTGTATCATAAGCCTTCGAAATGAGGTGCTCTTTGAATTCGCTATAGCCTCATCTATAGCATCCTCAAGGGGCATTCCAAGCTGTACATTTTCAACAATCTTCCTAAAGCCAACGCTCGCATCACCATATCCCTGGCTTACCGCAACAATCGCATTATATAGAGGCATACCAGAACGCAGTGAAATTATAATCTCTCTTGCTGCAAATAGTATATCCTTTTCTGCATGCTTTGAAACCTCTATCTTCTTCCTAAGCGGCGCTCTTATCGAGTTTTTATACATCAGCATTGCTATTGCAAAGCCCGTAATAAAGGCAAGCGCATATGCTTCCAAGCCTGGAATTCCGAATGAGGGAAGAAGTATAATAAAGATAACCGCAACAAGGATCCCCATCATTATTGCAGATGTTAGTGATCTCTTAACAAACTCGGTTGGCGTAATCTGCTGCTCCCTTAAAGCATCAATGAGACCCTTCTGCTTGCCTACAACCTGTAATGCATATTTATCAAGAAAGGTTTCTTTTTTCTTCTTTGCTTCTGTAGCCTTAGCCTCTACATTTTCTACAGGCTTACTCACTGGCGCCTGTGGTATCTCTATATGTGGAGTTTGTATCGGTTTGACCTCTATAAGCTCTTTTTTTCTATTAAAAAAAGATTTTTTTACTTTTATTTTTTTCTCTTCCTGGCCTTCCTTTACAGCCTGGTTATTTATCTGCATATTATCTTTGTTCTGCTCGGTATTTTGAGCCTGCGCTGCTTCAGTTTTCTTTGAAGTATTCTGTTGCGTATTGACTTGTGGTGCTTTCTTAAACAAAGGCTTCGGCTCGAGTTCTATTTCTTTGCCGTTTACAACAATAACCTTTTTCTTTCTAAAAAACATTATGAACCACTTTCATATTTTGAAAGTATTGCAAGCGCATCTGCGAGACGCTGGTTTCTTAGAGCTATTAATGATTGCTCCAATTCTGATACCTCTTTCTTTGTTTTCTTCTCGCTTTCCACAACCATCTGCAGACCATAAATCTCTTCGGCAACAATCTCAAGATGCTCTTGATCAAAAACCTTTTCCTTTAACCCCTCTATTATTCTTTCTAATTCTGATACCTGGTCTGATACTGACAGGCTTGGAAGCACCAAGTCCTTTATGCTTATCTTTTCCCGTACAATCCTGCTTTTATTACCCCTGCTCATTCCCTCTTTAACACTTGCAATCTTTTCTTTTATCTTGCTAAAACCAGAAGGTATTTTTATTTGCCCACCTGTAGTCGGTGCTTGAGTAGCGCCTGTTTGCACGACCTGTGTATATTGCGCCTGCTGCAAGCCGCTGCTTATTAGATGTGGTTGAATCTTTTCTTCCTCCTTCCCTGCTTGCGGTATATTCACTTCTTTTTTAATATACTTCTTACCTTCAATTTTATTGAGTATTGAAAGAGCTTCATTATAACTGAGAGATTGTATGCGATTAGCCTCAAATATTTGTGATAAATCCAAATACTCTACATTATTAGTATTGAAACTTATAGAATTGAGCAAAGCAACATATTTTTTAAATTCATCCTCATCCATATTATCAATCATTGATGTTTTTATAGTATATATTTATGTATGTATTTATGTATATATTTATAATGTAATAAATATATAAAAATTATAACAAAAATACAATTTATATAACAATTTATATAATATAATTTTATATAATATAATTTATAATAATAGTTTATAATTTATTTTAATGTTACTTAAACAAATCTTTTGAATAATCAAGATCATTTTTTACTATATCTAGTACCTTGTCTTTGTTTCTGTAGAAATGCGAAACAACAAATCCTGCATCTTCAACATTTAGTATATTATGCTTTGCCATCCATAAGAGTGTATTAGCCTTCTCTTCAATATCCATATCAATATCTTTTTTTGTTAAACCACTATACATGCTTATTGTATCCACAAGGCTTATCATATCCCCTACCTGCGAGTAACTACCCGCCTTTAAATTCCATCTGTATAGAACATTTGCATCTCCTGTTTTTGTCACCTCTGCAAATTCGAATACTTTTCTTATACCTTTTGTCCTATATCTAAAAGTAACTATTATACCTCCTAAAGCGTTAAGCATTATCTTTGGCGTATTAATAGGTGGGTTAGTCATTCTTATTATAGTATCTGCTGCATTATCTGCGTGGAGCGTTGCATACACCGCATGACCTGTATGTATTGCCTCAAATAATGTTTCCGCATCCTTTGAAACTCTAACCTCTCCAACAACAACAATATCAGGTCTCTGCCTTAATGAATTTATTATAAGATCATAAAGGTTAACCTCACCCTTTCCTTCTGGATTAGCCATTCTTGTAAGCATTGGTACCCATTGGAAAAAGCTGGGGAGTGAAAGTTCTCTTGTTTCTTCTACTGATATTATTCTTCTTGTGGCAGGGAAGAAAATACTCAAAGCATTAAGAAAGCTTGTTTTACCGCTAGCGGTACCACCCGATATCAAAAGGCTTATCTCATTCTGTATTGCCTCCCATATCAAGGCTGCAAGATATGGATTAACAGTATTATTTTTTATCATTGCGGGCATTGTCCAAGGATTCTTTTCAAACTTTCTGATTGTTATAGTGTTGCCGCTTTGTGATATAGGAAATAGAGTTGCATTAACCCTTGATCCATCAGTAAGTTCAGCATCCATTATAGGAGTAAGATTATTTATTTCTCTACCAACCCTTCTTCCAATCATTTCCGCTTCATCGAAAACTGCATTATCATCTGGAAGTTTAAGCGTTGTTTTGCACCATCCTATTTTCTTATGGAAAACCCATATATATTGATTTCCACCGTTAACTGCAATTTCTTCAAGATTCTCATCAGCAAGCGGTGCTTCCAGATCACCGAAACCAAGCATTATATTACGCATATATGAAGAGAGGATATCTTTTGTTGATTCAGTAGTTCCGGGTAGATATTTATCTATTAAGATACGGCTTGCAGAAAAAACTTTTTTTGTAAGCTCATTAATATATTCGGTATTTTGTACCCTAGCTGGATCTATAGGCACCATAGTCAAAAGTTCATTCCTTAAAGATGATATAAGGAGCTTTGTTGCACTACTTATTCCAGGCACATTAATCTCATATATAGGAACAAATTCATCACTTGTTTCTTTAATATCTATTGTAACCGGCAAGCCGTTTGCGCTAAGTGTATAATGATCAAGAACCACTTCATTTGTTGAATCAGCCATGTTTTCACATTTTCATTATATTTTAAATTTTATTTTAAATTTTAAAATAAATATAAATTATATTTTTTATAATTTTTGTTTTTTATTTTTTATTTAAAATTTGTTTAATCTTTTTTATATCACTTTTAATAATTTTCTTAATCTCTTCATTATTAATTAACAATATTAAAAACAATATTAAAAAATACACTATGGATTGTTAAGCATAATATTATAATCTTTATTTATTGATTCAATCATCTTTCCTATTTCTTCGACTTTCACTTCTGCTTTTGCTATCTTTATTTTTTTATTATTCAAGTTTTTCTCAGAATCTATAGATTTTATAAATGTTGATAATTTGTCAATCTCATTTTTTATATTTTCAACCTCTTTTTTGAAATCTAATAAACTTTCCTTATTTTTATTTATATTATCATAGAGCTTTGATATATTTCCAAATTCCCCTTTTATTTTTATTAACTCCTCAGATAGGTCTTTTATCTCTTCTTTAAGCAGTGTTCCTTTCTTCTCAATATAATCATTAAATTTAGTATATTCGTCATTGAATTTTATCTTTGATTCTTCAAGCTCTTTTTTAAACTTTCTTTCATCCTGCTTGAATTGGACAATCTCTTTATATAATGAATTAATCTCCTTTCCACGCTCTTTGATTTCAGCAAGCTGGTCTTCAAGCTGGCTGTGATATATATTAATTTCAGAATCTATATTGACCTTGATTTTTGAAATATCCTTTTCAAGCCTATTTATCTGTTCTTTAATTCCCGCTCTTATAAAGTTTATCGCATTATCCTTGCTTTTAGATAGCAATTCAAGCTCATCCTCAATCTTATTTGCACTGCTTATTATACCTCTAACTTTGTTAAGCTGTTCTTCTGCCAAATCAATAGTATTTGTGTCTATGCTACCTATCCTACTATTAAGATCTGTTAATTTTTTGTTTATATTATTGTAAAGCACTTCTGCATCTTTGCTGAGATTATTTAGACGCGTATTTTCTTCCTGCAGGTTCTTATAGATTTTATCAATAGTTTCTAATTTCTTTTCTATTTCAGGAAATTTCTCTTGAAACATTCCCTCTGCAACTTTTATTGTGTCTCCTAGCTGTGTATATTTTTCAAAATATTTTTCTATCTCAAGCTTCTGATTCAAAAGTTCGTTTTCCAAATTAAGCTTTTCTTTATTCAATAATGTCTCTTCTGTTTTTTCCTGCTCTTTTGTTTCCTTCTGCAGTTCTACAAACATTTTGCCAAGCTCATAGCTCACCTTAACAACATTGTTGTCTTCGAGTATCTTAATCCAGCTCTCAACCACATTAGGATCGACATTAAGTAAGGAGGATATTTCATTAAGCTCTAGCCTGTTTTTCTTAGCAAGCAGTGAAAGAAGGGTATCAATAGGTGTCTCGGCAATTTCCTCCATAATCTTCACTCCTTTTCAATTATGTTAACAAACCAAATATTAAATATTTTACTACTATCTTTTTTATAATCTATAAAAAGAATAATAAATTTTAAGATAAAAATACTTTAATATCACTTTTGAATATTTCTAATTTATGCCTTATTTAAATCAAAAAGATAAAAAAATAAAAAAATAAATAAAAACAAAAATAAAAAAATTAAAATATGATGTTTCTATAAAAGAAAGAAAAGAATAACGCAATTGCAATCATATATACTATGTCTATAATAGGTATAATTGAAAATAGGAGCATTAGGCTAAATATAACACCCATTGTCAGTATATAGATGTATTTATTCCATGCCAGGACCTTGCTGCCGTCAAGAGGAGGTATAGGAAGCATATTGAAAAATGCAAGTAATATACTTATGAAGAGCGTAAATGATATTATATAGCTTAGGTAGCTTTTGGGAGCTGGATTTATGATAAATAATAATGCTAAAAATACTCCAAAGACTAGAAAATTTGTTAAAGGCCCTGCAATAGACACAATACCATTCTCTCTCTTTGAAAAGTTATGAACATAAATCATTGTTGCACCAGGTATACCAAAAAGAAAACCAAATGCACCAGTTACTATTGTTATGAGCAGACCTGTTTTTGAGGCCTTGAAACCAGCTACTGCTCCATAGTGTCTTGCTACAAACCTGTGCATTAGTTCATGGAGTATGAAGCTTAGGCTTACTCCAATTGCAACTATTGGAATAAGAAAAGCAAAGTTTAAAAGCCAAGCAGTAAATGATGGTGATATACTTAAGATTCCGCCATCAAGTGTAAGAGCAAAAGCAATTATTAGAACGACATCCGCTATTATAATATCGGTTATTTCTTCTTTCAAAGAGAGATTAATTTCAACAGCCATATAGACCAACAAAGATTTAGGTTTTTATTTTTTAGTTTTTTATTTTTTATTTATATTTTTTATTTATTATATTCATTTTTTATTATTTATTTTTTATTATTTAAAAACACTGAAATAATAATTAAATATAGTATGTATAATATGATATAATATATGATATAATATTATATAATATGAAAGATATTTAAAAGAAACATTAATATAATCTATGCAAATTTAATATGTTTCAAAATAAATTTAAATTTGGTTTTAATAAAATAAAGGCTATAAAAGTTTTTATATATACTTGATAAATATATATAAAATAGAATGTAACAGAAAAGAGATAATAAAAAGAGATAAATAGATAATTACTAATAATTAATAAAATATAAATATTGTAAACATAAAAATATATTATAAAGCTCCATCGTCTAGCGGTCAAGGATGGCAGGCTCTGGACCTGCAGACGCCAGTTCAAATCTGGCTGGAGCTAATATTTATTATGTTGCAATAATTTTCTTAGCTAGCAATATTTTGTTTCATTGAGATCTTGGATAAATCTCATTTAACTTGAATCTTATATTAAAAATTCAATACATTTTTAAACTTTATCTGATTCTTATTAATTAAAATATTAAAAATATAAAATAGAGGGATAATAATGGTAAAATATCCAGAGTTGAGAAATCATACTATAATATGTGGTTATGGAATTGTTGGAAAAAAGATTGCAGAAATATTAGATGAGCATCATATTCCTTTTGTTATAATAGACAACGATCAAAAGAAGGTTGAAGAGGGATTGGCATCAGGATTAAAAATTATATATGGTGATGCTACAGGAAGTAAGGCACTCAGAGAGGCATCAATAGAGTCCGCTAAAATGATAGCTATTGTAATGGATAATGATGCAAAGAATCTTTTAACAACACTAACTGCACGAGATCTCAATAAAGATATTTTTATTGCAACTAGAGCTAGCGATGATTTTGCAAGGGAAAAGCTTATTGAAGGAGGCGCCAATTATATTGTAATGCCACAAAAGGTAGCAAGCAAGGAGATATTGAAAGAACTATTTAAAGAACAAAAAGTAAAATAAAATCAAAATTGATAATATGAAAAATATAAATAATAGCAATGATGGGCAGGCATTTTCATTGAAAATTATTTTATTACTTTCAATAATTACTATTTTTTATACTGTATTTTTAATTCTATATATAAACAATTTAACTAATAATATTTACTCTGCATCTTATTATGTAGTCTCTTCATTATTTGATGCTGCTGGAATAGAAAAAGGAGTGATAGTTAATTCAACTCTTTTATCATCTTCAAATGAACTTTTATCAATTACAGCTCTTTTAATTATAACAGGAATAATAAAGATAATAGTGGTTGGTATATTAATAGCAATTATAATAAATATAATTTATAGATCAAATATAACAATAAACCATAAAAAGAAACTTACAAAACATATTATTATTTGTGGTTATTCAGATATATCAAATAAAATAGCATCCAATCTTAAAAAATATAAAATAGATTTTGTAATTATTGAAAAGAATCATATCAAAGCTAGTATGGCTGAAGATGAGGGCTATTATGTAATAAATGATGATTTTATAAAAGAGAGTGCATTAGAAAGCGCAGATATAAAAACCGCATCTAGTATAGTATTCTTAACTGATGATGATTATAATAATTTATTAGGTGTCTTAACCGCCAAGCATCTTAATAATAATATCAAAATAATAACTAAAGTAAGCAGCATAAGCTTGGAAAATAAAATGAAAAGAGCTGGCGCATCAATATGCATCATTCCAGAAATAGTTGCAGGTATTGAAATTGGCGACATGCTTTCAAGAATAAAATAATAAAAATAGAAGGAAAAAATAAAAATAAATAAAATAAATAAAAAATACAAATATGAGTGAAATTATGCATGTACAAAGGAAAATTTATTTGTTGCCTACTATTTCAATACTTTTATTTGCCTCTTCAGTTCTACTTTTAGTCTATGAAAATGTCCAATTTGAATATGCATTTATATGGATGTTACTATCATCTTTGGACATAAATTTTGATATATTACCTAAGAATATAGTTGATACACCGATAACATTTTTTACAGACCTGGTTGGTGCATTTATATTTGCATTGATTGCGGTTTTTTTGGGTGCTATATTTTTTAATATAATAAATAGTATTGATTTTAATGAAAGAAAAATGCTCTCAAAAATAAAAAAATTGAAAGGGCATGTTATTATTGCACCACTAAATAACTTTGCAGAAACATTACAAAAAGAGCTTAAAGAGAATGGAGTTGAAAGTGTTATAATAGGGGAAAATGGAAAAGAGGTTGATGCACTTAGAAAAAAAGGCTATTTAGCATTAACAGGAAATCCAAAATTAAAAGAAATTTATGAGATCGCAAATATAAAAGAGGCAAGATATGTTATATCTTGTAGTGAGAACGATCTTGACAATGTTATTATAGTAGTTTCAGCAAAAGCGGCAAAAGAAAGAATAAAAATAATATCAAGAGTAACAACTCTTGAGGATATAGCAAAATTAGGGAGTGCGGGTGCATATAGAATGATAATGCCAGAGATAACAACAGGTAGTGATATTGGTGAAGAGCTACTTAAGCATTACCAATTCAGTTAGATAAATTATATTTTCTGATTTTAGTTCTATTTTCTTCATTCTGCTTCTAGATTTCCTATTGATTCTATCTTATTTGTGAAATTTCTTCTTGTAATTTTTCCCGAGTTGTATTAACTGTGAATAGGATAGTTTTTTGTTTTCTATGTCTATTTTTATGTTGTTTAGTCTTTTCGTTTCATTTTTTATTTCGTTTTCTCTTTCTATAACAGGATCTTTCCCTCCTACAGGAGGTGGTAGATTATAGTTTGTTTCTTCCGAACTTTTATTAGAAACTTTAGAACTCAGATAAATTTGACGAGCAGTATAATAAACTGAAACTGCTGAAAATATACCACCAATTTCCAATGCAGTAGCTGTCCTTGAATTAGCCATCTTCTCAAAAAACTTACTTCTTTCTTCAAAATATTTCATACGAGATTCGGGGGAGTTATCTTGAGGTTTTCCAGGAGGTTTAGCACTTTTTATTGCTTGCTTTGCTCTTTCTAAACGGGTTTGGTAAAGAACCTCCCCTAAGATTATATCCCTTGTACCGCCTTTCACAAACCACCTATCAACTTTTATATTAGACTTATTTTTATAATCTTTTAAAGCACTTTGAAATTCATTTGAGTTTAACCCAATATTTCTATACATTATTTGTTTATTTGAAAGAGGTTTCTTAGGAGCAGCTAACGTAGTGGCTAAATTAATTTTTCCTCCTGTAATTTTATCTAGTTTCTTCTCAATTTTGATTGCTTTTTTTACATATTTGGTTACTTTTTTTGCATTTTTAGCTTTTATATTTTTTCCAATTTTTTCTATATATATAGCCTGCTTTTTTTGCAGGTGTGTAGTTTTCTGACGAACACCAAGTCTCTTTGCTAAATTAGGTAAACCACGAGGTGATTTTGCTATTGTAGCTTTCATTTTATTTCTTTTAACAGCAGATGCAGCTTTTAAGCCTTTTCCAGCGCCTCCCTTTCCGACACCACCCCCAATACCCATTAAAGCTCCGATACCAAAAAGGTTGAAAATTGATACGCCACGTGTTAATCCCGCCGCAGCAAGTATAAAAATAAGTATAATTATGACTGGCACTAGCGCGTATACATTTGAGCTCAAGGTTGCATACAGCAAAAATAATATTAAACCAGCCATATTAATTACCTTCCACAAGCAAAATATTTAATATTTTGCAAGCCTGATTAAAATTTTATGTCTATTATTCAATATAATATACAGCAATTTAGATATTTATATATTCACTTTTATTCGTTATTTGTGTATTTTGCACCTTCATCTTTTCTTTATATTATAGATTATTATTAAATTTTTATATAAAATAATAATCAATATAAAAATCAATATAAAAAACTAAAAATATATATATATGTAAATATGTGTAATAATTAATATATTTATAATAATATATTTATAGTTATTTTATTATAAGTATAATAAAAAAAA
>Ga0080003_1001324_pt1 | contig 13390 bp, 16 predicted proteins | sample JossMetagenome_FD_69206 | JGI IMG/M metagenome (GOLD analysis project Ga0080003, IMG submission 69206) | Hot spring microbial communities from Joseph's Coat, Yellowstone National Park, USA - JC2_E (SPADES assembly) (version 2) | ecosystem: Environmental > Aquatic > Thermal springs > Hot (42-90C)... | reverse complement strand
AAAGTATATTCCAAAAACGCTGTTATTTGGGGCAACGGAACCAGTCCTTACTTAGACATTGGGCGAATGAGAGAAGTAGATAATTCAATTGTAGTTATGACAATTAGTTCATTCACTTTAAAGAATCTGGGATTTGGTTACTACCTTGCTGCCGCTTTCATAATTGCATCAATCCCTTATATGCTTTTAGGCTATTCTATTTATGAAAATAGAGTCATATTGAAAAGAAATAGCGGGAAGAAATGATTGTAGTATGTACTAGATTAATTCAGATCACATACTCATAAAACATGAACACGGCGAAAGGCTATATTGTGCAAAGTTAAGAAAACGTGAGTTTTTTATCCCTGCTCATCTCTAAGGTGCCAACACGGTAGGCAAGGTGAATGACAGGATAAACAGGCAGAATATTTCGAATGTGCCTAAAAACTAAAGGAAAGAGTGGATCAAGATCAAGGGCCCATCCAGTAACTCAAAAGAGGGATGCGTATATAGAAATGCTAAACTCAACCCAGGAAGAGAATGTCGTAAGAAGATTCGAATCCGACATCTTTTAAGAGGTGGATTCCACAATTTAGAGATTTGTGGATTTCTACAGCAAATATGGGTTTGGTATGGCTATAGAATATATTACACTGAGAGATATGAATAGGAATGTATGGAAAATAATCGGAAATTTTAAAATCTTAAATGACAATGATGTTTCCAATCGGGTGATTTAAACAAATGCAAAGTGAAAATGTGGATCAAGCAATTCAAAATTTTCCAAGCGTAGATGTAATTATGCCTACATTAAATTCTGCCAGAACTCTCGAAATGGCGCTAGAAAGTATAATTAAACAGGATTATCCAGGAGAAATTCACATTTACATAATTGATGGTGGATCATCCGATACGACTATCGACATCGCTAAAAGGTATGGTGCACATATTATCCTTCAAAAAGGCATATATATGCATGGAAAAGATGGAGCATACAACTTAGGCATAAAAAGATCAAATTCGCAATACATCCTACGAATGGATTCTGACAATGTTCTTGTAGAAGAATCATTTTTAAAAAATATGATTTATCCTCTTATTGCAGACAGTTCGATAAATCTTTCTGTTTCTCTATCTACAACAGGACCAAACAGCACGTGTTATGAAAGATTCGCCTCTATGTTAGATCAGAAGCAACTCATTGAGATTGCAATGAAAGGAATTAAGCACGGAAATTATTACATTGTAAATGATATGACAATAGGTCTGAACAACTGCACTGTATTTAGGCGGAGAGATTACGAGGTAATCGGTAATTTCATTTCAGATATCTCATTTTTTACAGCTTTGAGGGAAAAGGGCTTATCTAAAGCTGCGATTAATCCAGAATGTCATTACATTCATTATGGAGTCCCGTCTTATCTAAGTGTTCTAAAGAAGATGAACAAGAGAGTAAAAAGAATTCCTAGAATAATTGAAGATTACGATCTTTCGAACTTAAATGGCACATCTGATCTCCCTCCAAATCAACCTATCACCATAAAAAGTTATTTAAGAGCCATAATTTTGAACTTTATGGATATCTTCAGGCATGGTAAAAAAATATATTTATGTGGATTTCTTCTTGCTTTAGTACCTATAATAGTCGCGTTAATGCATCCCATTAGTATGTCGAAAATTTATTTCGGATATCTCAGGAAATTAGCCTTTAACAAAGGAAAATAAATTTTTAATGATTTGACCCCTGTGGTGTGTCCCACTGGGATTTAGAACATCTCCAGGAAGAAGATAATCAATGGATGAATTCGGCCTGTATTCATTGTAGTAATCGATGCCCATTCAATTACTATTGGTGCATCATGAAAGTCCCTGAGCTCATTTTGCCAGAAATAGTCTATCTTTATGGATTTAGATAATGATTCTCAAATGATTTTTGTAAAAGGTCATTGATAATTGATCATTTAGGTCATCTAAAGTTAATTACCCTTTTCTATGGAGAGGGGAGAGTGAGATGTTGGTTCCGGTGGAATGGCATATGATTAGGGAGATGAGGGAGAAAGGAATGTCCATTACCGAATAGCAAGACAGATGTACGTTAGCAGGAATACCGTGAAAAAGCATCTGAGGCTGGACAAGCCCTTGGAGTACAAGAGGAAGAGAAGGAAATCGAAGTTCGATCATGAGAAACGAAGAGAATTGAAGATAAACAATTCAACGTTATGGTATCAGCAGAAAAAGATTAAAGAGGGAAAAACAATTAAGATTTATAATAGAACTAAAGTGAGTATATGATGAATTTCTTTGATGAGACCATATTAGGTGCTGGGTGGGCAGGTTTACTTTACGCGCAAAAAGATTTAAAGGAAGGTATAGGGAAGATATCATTAATAGAAGCTGATAGAAAAGATGATTTGGGGGGGTTATTAAAGAGTCGCATCATAGACGGATTTACTTTTGATGTGGGAGGATCGCATTTGCTCTTCAGTAAAGATAGATCCATTCTGTCAGAAATTGTTAAATTACTAGGAGAAAATTGTTCCATTAGAGTTAGAAACAATTTTGTTTATTATGATAATCAATTTATTCCCTATCCTTTTGAAAATGGAATCTATAAATTATCACCGGAAAAGCGAGTTAGATTCGTAAAAGGCATAATAGATAGTATGTTATATAGGGCGAAAAACAGGGATTGGAGACCTGAAACGTTTCTTGACTGGATTACGGGCTTTTTCGGAGATTATATAGCTGATGAATATTTAATCCCGTACAACAAGAAGATCTGGAAGAGACCATTAGAGAAAATGGCAGCCGATTGGGTTTTTACACCGGGCAGGCTACCATTTCCTGATATTGAGGCAATAATAAAATCGGCAGCAGGCATTCCATATATTGAATATGGGGAACAAGCACATTTTTATTACCCCAAAAGAGGTGGCATTCAGTCTTTGTTCAATTCTTTATTTGATGTAGTAATAAAAGAAGGCGCAGAGGTTGTCTATAATGAAAGGATAATAAACATAGACAGACTTTCAAATGGTAATTTTTCCATAAATGGAAAAATTGAAACAGGAAAGCTTGTAAGTACAATACCTCTGCCAGAAATTCTGTCATTAATTGATAAGGATAAAAAAAATGGGAATTTAGCTAGTAAATTTGATTATAATAGTGTTGTAATCGTAGGAGTGGCACTTAACTCAAAAACTCCAGACCAGACTACGGTCTATATTCCAGATCCAGATGTGATATTTCATAGGTATACGTGGATGAGCTCATTAACGCCTCCATTGGATCCTAATAAAAGCAATCTTAAAGCTCAGATTACTATACCAAAAGGAGAAAAAATTGATTTTGATAAAATAGGGTCAAAGACAGTAAAAAATTTAGCAGATATTGGCGTCATAAAAAATGAGACTGATGTAATTTTTACAAAAGTCTGGGTAAATAAATATGGATACCCAATATATACGCTAGATCATAATGATGCTAGAAATGAGGCAATGAGTGTGTTAAATGATTACAATATTGTATCAGTTGGAAAATGGGGTTCCTGGCATTATTGGAACATGGACATGATATACGGGGTGATCAACAATGTCAAATGACTTAAGGATCGAGGATTATGCTATTGTTATTCCTACTTACAATCCCTCGATTAAACTCCTAATTGAATTACTAAAATCATTATTAAAAAATGGAGTTCTGAATATATACGTCGTAGATTCTTCAATAAATAGTATAGATATGAAGGTTAGAAATGAATTTTTATCGAACGATCAGGAGAATTCAAGTTGTTCGGAAAGAATTCATATCATAAGAGTGGATAATTACGGTGCCGCATATTCTATGAACAGGGGGGTTAGAGAAGCCATTAAAAATGGTGCCAAAGTTATAACAATAATGGACGATGATACAATCTTAAGAGATTTTGATATAATCAGCATATTATCTTTTTTTTCAAAAAATGTTAGGCGGGATAAAGATTTATTAATTTTGGCTGATGAAAGCACTTATGTTGCTTACAAAAATCTCAATAAAGAGCCAAAGGCCTGGGTTGAGACTGGTATGACATTTCATAATGAACTATTCGAAAGAATACAGTTTAGGGAAGATTTTATTATGGACTGGATAGATATTGAATTTAGTCTTAAAATTAGGAAAAATGGTGGAAAATTGATCTTTTATCCAGGGAATGTTTTAACAAACTTACCTATTGGGAGGGAAATGGGACGAAATATCAATCATTTACCGAACTTTCGAATATATACCTTAACTAGAAACAGCATCCGGCTCGCAATGGAATTTAAAAGTGTGAAATCAATGATTTTAGCATTTTATGGGATTATTCCTTGGGCAATAGCATCCGTAAGATCAGGAGAGAAAATAGGAAAGGTTTTGAATTGCATATTTTATGGGTTTGTTGATGCCATAAACAATAATACCGGAATAACTTTACATCTACAGAAAATATCAAATAACAGATTTTCTTTTAATAAATAACGCTGTACGAGATTTTGATTCTTTGGGAAAAAGTTGAAGATAAATAAATCAACGCTATGGCATCAGCAGAAAAAGATTAAAGAGGGAAAGACTATAAAGATTTACAATAAAACAAGGATGAAGATTGGATAAATGGAAAAATAAACCAAAATGTATATTTGACATTGAAATATGGAAAGATTAATTTGGTTGTAAAGAAGTCTGAATCATTCGTTTTTTATGCAACATTTATTGCAGATGAATATAAAGATTTAAAAATAAGAAAGAATGATATTGTCATAGATTTTGGGGCAAGTATTGGTGATTTTACTGTTAAAGCTGGAAAAAAGCTATATGGGACCAGAAAAATAATAGCAATAGAGCCAAATCATGAAAATGTAAAATTGTTGAAAGAAAATTTAAAGTTGAATAAAATTAATAACGTTGAGATATTAGAGTGTGCAATTACTGATAAAGATGGTTATTCCTATTTATTTGGAAATGATGTGGGTGCATCACTTACTGATATAGGTACGGGAAACAAAATTAAGACAATGAGCATTAATACCTTATTAAATCAGTTAGATCACCCTAAGAATGTAGTAGTAAAAATGGATATTGAAGGTGGAGAAAGACATATTTTCAAAAACAAAGAGTTTATTGAAAGCATAAGAGAAATTGCCATGGAATTACACGACAAAGAAAATATTGATGAATTTCCAAAAATATTAAGAGGCAATAACTTTAAAATTAAAAAGTACAATAGCAAACAAGAATTCAAGAACACGCTGAAATCCATTCTATTACACCCTTATGATTTCATTGAAAATGAAAAAAAGACAAAATACGTCGCCCTGAAAGGAGCATTAGGAGCCCTTATGGGAAAACCCCTATTCCGTCTGTTAATAACGAAGAATTAATGATGATTTATGCGTCCAGAACAGAATAATCATCATCAATAATATCATAAGAATACTATTGATTTATAGGGTTTCTCATCTTTTGTAAAATGTCCGACATATGTTGGATATTTATATTTGAAAAAATGATGCGAGGATATGACAACTACGTATATCCCCGTTATTATGGATTTGGTAGATAATATTGAGGTACTGATAGATCTCTTCTTCTTCATATTCATATGGATAATAGTGTGGCTCGCAAGGTCATTTTCACGGGTCTCCAAGGGTTTGGTATTCCTCACGAAACAGATGGACATGGTGGGATCATGGTAACGCACTTGAGATACTAAGGGAGAGGTATGCAAGGGGAGAGGTAACAAAGGAGTAATATGACAGGATGAGAGATGATCTGGAAAAATAAAAATTGAGGAAATGTGTTCCAAATAGTAGTGGGCAGATCATATGGCTCAGGAGATTGTACTAAAGGGCGCAATATTACAATATCATTGAGTAACTACCCACGTATTGAGAATTACTCAACAAACCAGCGGCAGCTAAGAATATAAGTATCGGAATCTGTATTACCTAAATGCATGTTAGGTGGTAGAAAAGTCGCCTCCATAATGGTTTTGTACAATTTTGATCCGGATTTGGGTCAAATACTAAATTCACTCTCAAGAGGGTTACAAGATTATGCTATATTTGTTGATAATAGCGATAAAGCGCCAATTCCGAACAAAATAAACAACTTATCTAAATCTTATCCTAATATATTCTATATTAAGAATTCTGAAAACATTGGGTTAGCCAAAGCAATGAATATAGGTATTCGAAAAGCCTTAGATCTTGGAGCAGATTTTGTTTTTATATTGGATCAAGATGCAAGATTGGCCGACAATTATTTTGAGACATTGTATTCAGCTTATGTGGAAATAGTTAATTATGATAGAATGACTGGCATTATTGGGCCGATTGTTTCAAATAAATGCGGGAAACCAAATGGAAGTCAAGTTTTTAGAAGTAAGTTCAGCAGGGTCGTTAGCCTCATAAATTCTGGAATGCTAATATCGGCTGAAATGTTTAAAACTGTAGGTTTCTTTAATGAGAATCTTTTTCTTGGCGCAATTGATGCAGATTATGTTTCAAGAACCATCAAACACGGTTATTCTGCTTACAGAGTAAATTTAGAATTAATTCGCCAGGACTTTGGAAAAACGGTAATACCAAGGGGGTTATTCCTTAAAATTTTAGGTTTATATACAAAATTGCATTCAATAATTATGCTTGGTTTAGGGAAGTCCAACGAATACAGATTTAATTTAGTTTATTATGATCCAAACCAGAATCTTATTAACAAAATAGATGCCAAAAAAGCAAATCTTGAAAGAAATGGATTTGGAATTCAGGAGGGTAGTGAAAAGATTGTTATGTTTTTGATTAAAAAGTTAGGTGGGTTAGAAAACATATGCTAGGTTGCAGAATACTTTTCCTAATTCCTTTATCATTGTATTTATTAGTTGTAAACTTTTCCATAAATTTTCTCTATTTTTTTTATTCATTCAATTCTCAACTACCTTTCAGGGCTGGTCTTCATCTTTTTTCATCACAAAACGCATATATTCTTTATCCCGTAATGGTAATCTTAATTATCGCGTTCAAATACCAAAAAAGTTTTCCAAAGAGAGGTCGTTGAATGAATTACTCATTTCAGGTGCTCGTCGTTGTGGTTACTTACGAGCCCACGGAGATACAGCTTAACTGCATTAGGGATATTATTGGATCTTTCCGTAATGTGTACATCTATGATAATAGTGTTTCCCAAATCTCTAAAGAACGCGTCAGAAAGCTCGTTCTTACTTATAAAGCGAATAAATTGTATAGCTCTAAAAATATCTACTTCGAGCAGCCAGGATTAAATGTAGGACTCCCAGCTGCATATAACTCTTCCATAAAGATATGCGATAGTTTCGGTTACAAATATTTGTTTTTCCTGGATCAAGATGCAAAGATAAATAACGATGCTCTTGAAAAAGTAGCAGCAATTTATAATGATCTCGAAAAGTCATTCAAAGTGGGTGCCTTAAATTTGCGCGCGGTACAACAAGATTCCAGACCCTATGATTTTCTATTTGACGGAAGGTTCAAATGGAAAGGCTTCTATTATTCTAATGAAATTATTGAGATGAGGTATTTGAACAATTCAACTTTTTTCATTTCTGTAGATATTTTCAAAAGTATTGGAGGCTACAATGAAAGTTTTTTTCTTGATAATTCAGACATGGAAATTTCTCTGCGACTGAGAAGGGCAGGTTATAGGTTATTTTTAATAAATACCGTAAATTTTACGCATAATTATGGAGAGGTGATCCCCGTTTCCTCTTATGGAATCAAAATGGCGTACCGTCCTCCAGAAAGAGAATATTTTGCAAAAGATTTGATAAGGTGCTTGTTTTTATCAAAAGATGTGTCATTTGTTGATACTGCGCTAATATCGTTACTGATCGTATCAAAATTGGTTTCCATATTATTTCTAAAGGATAAAAAATCAGATAGGCTCAGGTATATGGTAAAGGGAATTAAGGAGCTGATCGGGGAGATCAAATAAGATATACCGAGAATGTAGTAAATGAGTTAAAACCAAAAAATAATTTAGTCTATCATATAAAAATATTAATTGTCGAATGAGTTGAAGACTTGTTCTTTTTCTAGGGCATGCAAAGAAAATGGATTAAAAATCGAAGCGTGTGAGAGCGTATTGAGCGAAGACCTCTTAGATTCATCGAATGGATCTAGGACACTCCTTCACCATCAATAAAAGTCGAGATGGAATTAAACACACAACATAATGTTCAGGTATCATCGAAATCTTACCTTTTCTTAATATTGAACCAAAATTCTAATGCCGAATGGATTGTGTTAGTGAACGGTAAAGCTGTACCTCAAAATTATTTGATAAATGGGCTCGAGAATGGTTTCAATATGCCATATGAGAAATACAGTGTCACTATGGTCCTCAGGCCTCAATATGTTCAGAATTTGTTAAATTATCTTTCCGCATTCTCAGGAAATTTGATATCTTTACTCTTGGTTCTAGATTTTAAGGGTTCTTTTGGAAAATTGAAGAGAGTGTTAAAGAATGCTGGAGAGAAAAGAAATAATGGAAACGGTAAATGGCAGTAAAAGACTAAAAACCAATAGAATTTAACCTGCACAATCTCACATATCCTTTCCTTAAACCGATAGGTGCCAATTGCTGACTTCAGATTAGGTAGGATAAAATGAACTTTTAAGGGCAGAGCAATTTTGCTGCTGAAATAACTTAAACATTACTGTAATTGAATCTTTCAAGTATGAAAAAATCAGCAATCTTAAGAAAAATCACGGAACACATTATGGTTCATCTATTATACCCTTCTTGAATTGCAGTGACTCAAACAAGGAAGCAAAGTGGACTTGAATGATGGCATGCTGGCGGAACTTTATTGCCACTTAGATTGGAAATTTTAACAATCAATTTTAAGACCCAATATGGTTGCAGAAACTATATAAATTTCTGCTCAATATATATTCATGGAAAGAATAGTTATTTTGGCCTTTTCATTTCCACCCAGCAGGGAAAGCCGGAAGAAGTATAATTTGTACCCCGCTTCCGAACCTCATGAAAGGGGATATAATGTTCATTTGTTAACCAATTTAGGGTTAGAAAGTTCAATGAATGAAGATAATAAGTATGACTCCCAATTAATTAGACAGAATGGAACAGCAATAATGGTAACATAACTCTATTAAGTTTCATTTAATGATGGTACAATAATGGAAAAGACTCGTACCAATTTTCAATCCGCTGAACCCTTCCAGGCTTCCGGGGAACACGGTAATATAAAATCTGATGTGGAAATAAATGTAAATTATAAATTGAAAAATTCAATACTTACCAGGCAAAATGAAAAGGGGAATGAAAATATTGTGGTGTTATACGCGGAAGCGTTTCCTCCACATGTGGGGGGTGGAGAAAAGTACAATTTTGAACTGGCAAAAAGCATTAATTTATCTGGAACAAAGATGGTAGTTATAACACCTATTAAATCTGGAGTGCCCGATTTACAAGACTTTGAAGTAGTCAGAATGAAGTTACCTTTAAAATTGGGGTTTAGCTTAAATTTCATTGAATCTTTTATTCTGATAATTCAGAAAAGACCTAAATTAATACATTTTAGTGGTCCTGCTTTTTCTGATTTTGTTCTAATTCCGATGTTAAAATTTTTAAGACGTAAAATTGTTGTAACTTTCCACGGTCAGCTCAATAATAAACTAGCTAGACAAATTTTCTCAATTTTTATCCGATTCAACTACAGATATGCTGACAGGATAATTGTCCATACAAGTCGCGACGAAAATTATCTTAAAAATTTAGGTGTTGATACACATAAAATAAGGAATTTCGTCTTCGATTTAATAGATGGTAAATATTTAACCTGTGAGTCCAAACAAACGGACACCTTATCGATTAAAAATGATAGACCCCTGAAATTTATATTCATTGGTGGATTGACGAGTTCTAGGCCATATAAGGGATCAGATTTGTTAATAGACTTATTTATAGAACTAAGTAAAAGCAACATAGAACCGATGCCTGAACTAAGGATCATCGGCACAGGTGACCTGTTACCTATACTCAAGAGGAAAGCGGAGGGATTGACGAATATCCATTTTTTAGGTTATTTGGATCTGGAAGATCTTCTTGAGCAGTTAAAAGATTCAGACATACTTATCCTGCCGTCGAAAAGCGACGGGGAGGGTTTCGGTCTTGTTGCTTTAGAAGCGATAGGATGCGGCAAGCCAGTAATTGTATCTAAATATGCGGGAATTTCAGAATATATTTTAAAATATAATGCGGGTTATGTTGTAGATCCTTTTAATTTTAATGAAATAATTGAAATAATTAAATACATAAATTTGAATAGAGGAATATTAAATGTTTTGAGAGAAAATGGAAGAAAGATGATGACAATGGAGGAAATGACAAAAAATGGTAGCATCAGAAAGACATTAGAAGTTTACAGGGAAGTAATAAACTCATAATTGACTTGAATCTCTTGAAATGACTTGTCTCACCATTATTAAATAAGAATCAAGCATATTTCCTTCATTAAAGATAGATTTAGCCAAATTTGCAATTTCCTTCCTCTCCAAAAAGTAAGACAATTTATCTCTTTTCCACTTATCATAGTAATAGATTATATCATTAGAAAAAGATTCTGCATTAAATGAACTAATTTTCCCAAATAATTTGTTTTTTTTCAGTATATTCATTGGACCTGAAACTGGAGTTGTCACAACAGGCAATCCAGCGCTCAGGAATTCCATTGCCACAAGTGAATAAGGTTCCAAATTTGATGTAATTATTCCAAGATTAGAATGAAGAAGATACTGTTTTTTATCTTCGTCGTCTACTCTACCCAAGATATTTGCCTTTTCCCTTACGTCATCCAATATTTTGAGATCGGGTCCTATTCCAATAACTGTGAAGTTAATTGAAGGTTCCCTCTTTTTGACGCGCTTTATCACATCTTTCAAAAATCTTATTCCCTTAGTATTGTTTTGCATACGCCCTATAAATATCACATCAAAAGAGTTATTATTAGGAATTATTTCCACTGTTTCAGCCAGATACTCATTTTCAATAAGGAAAATGTTCTTGTCGGAAGCTCCATTATTAAGAAGATATTCCCTAATGTGAGGAGTCAGACACTGAACGAAGATGTTTCTTTGAACGTATTTTGATAGAATTCTAAGCTGGTGCCTTATAACTATTTGATGGACCATAATTTTTAAATTAGTGAAACGAAAATTTTCCAATGCTATTCCATGTAAACAGAAAATGAATTTACTTTCAGATTTTAGAAGCTTGTTCATCACAAATTTTGGTGGCAGTCTTCTCACGAATATTAAAGAAATGTTTTTTTGTGTGTCCAATAAATCTTCTATTTTCGGTAATTGCTGGTAAAAAAACTTTGGAAAACCATATGTTTTGAAAGGAACTGAAATGAGGTCTTGTTTAATGACATCAGTAACTTCTCTTTTTGTTACTCTTGATTCTGCGAGCTTAGCGTTGTTTTCTATTATTTTCACTTCAAAATTATTTCCTTTTAAATGATTATATATTTTTACAATTAGTCTCTCCCCTCCTCCAAAAAAAGTTATTGGAAACTCGGAATAGATCTTAATTATAGGTAGCTTGAATGTTTTTTCCACATTCTCTTTAACCATATTGGAGCTATTAATGAGAATATATAAAATTTTCCAGTTTCGAAAGTTCAGAATCTTAGATTTATTAAATTAAATTTCGGATGTTGTTCTCAATATATTTAATTTTTTCCCTAACGGGTAGTGTTTCTCTGTGTTGTTTAAACTCCACTAATGCAGATTTAACACAATCTAAGAAATCCTCCTCATCATTTGCAAATTTTACGAAATCTACTCCCTTTGATTGTTCTCTATATTCTGGAAAGTCAATTGCAACAGTAGGTACCTCAAAAAAAATAGCCTGCTCCAGAACACCGGAAAGCCCGCCAGGAGTATTATATGGCAATAGGATTAAGTCGGATCGCAGGAAAAGTTCCATAATTCCCTTTTCTGGTACCCTTCCAAGATATTCGCCGACCACATCCTTATATTTATTTAGAATATCATAAAATTCCTCTTCATATTCTGGAAAGTGATGATTTATTCCCCCAGAAACTATAACGAAAAAATTGAAACCATTTTCCTTCAACTTTCTCAATGTTTTTAGTCCCAGCTCAAGATTCTTTTGTGGACCCCAGGAACCGTGTAATAGAACAATTGGATTCTTATTCATAGTCCTGCTAATAAATTCCTTATCCTGGGTATTATTTAGAAAGATTGTAGGCACAGCATCAATATATCTGCCATTCAATACTTTAACTTGATTTTTTCCAATTGCATCGTCAATTCTTCGTTTATATAATTCTAAGAAGAAAAAAGTAGGCATTGACTTAAAAATTATTTTTTCCACAAATTTTAGTACAAAGGCTCTAATTTTATCGTAATAAGAATTATAGCCTAATTTCTCAATGTCATTCGTATATGGGGAGTTGTGATATATAACCCTTATATTCCTGCATCTTTTAATGTACCTGGCATATAAAGGTACGAGCAGTCCGGTCATGTTAGAAATACTAGAACTGCCAAATCCCGTAGGCAAAAGATTGAATATGACAATATCGTAATCGCAAAGTGGTATTTTCCTTAGAGAAAAAATTGAGACAGGGTCATCATACCTGTAAGATTCATGTAACGACACTTTATTAGGCTGAAACGAAGTATCTTCATTGCCATCTTTAGTTGGGCAATAAACATCAATTTTATCAATATTTTCAAATGTTGAAAGTAAAAACACTATTGAGGTACCAATAGTTTGTAAAGATTTGCCATGATTGAGGAAATCCCCTACATACGCTATTCTCACATTTCATTATAGTTTCCAATAATTTAATATTTGTCAGGATTTAAATGTGCTGATCTAATTTTTACAGGGGCACGGGTGATGATGCAGCAGGACTACCCTGATGATTTTGTATTGGGCAACGGAGAGCAGCATACTGTCAGGGAATTCGCGGAGGAGGCATTAAGGGTTGCCAGTATAAATATTAATTGGAAGGGAAGCGGAGTGAATGAAATAGGATTGTCTGATGACTGTAAACAATGATAAAGGTAAGCAAAGAATTCTCCAGACCACTTGAATCTGATAATTATAAGGCTGACTACACAAAGGCAAGGAAAAAGCTTGGATGGATTCCTGAGGTAAAATTCAGGGAGCTTGTGAGGATAATGGTTAAAAGCGATTTAAAAAATCCATGAAAATAAATAAATAGTATATATTTATGCGAAATAAATGCAATCCGTCCAGACAAAATACGACGTTACAAATATCCCTTCCGTCACGATCATAATACCTGCATACAATGAGGAGAAGAGGATAGGACGGGTACTTCAGGAAATATCTGAAT
>Ga0080003_1001322_pt1 | contig 13400 bp, 14 predicted proteins | sample JossMetagenome_FD_69206 | JGI IMG/M metagenome (GOLD analysis project Ga0080003, IMG submission 69206) | Hot spring microbial communities from Joseph's Coat, Yellowstone National Park, USA - JC2_E (SPADES assembly) (version 2) | ecosystem: Environmental > Aquatic > Thermal springs > Hot (42-90C)... | reverse complement strand
GTGTTTAGGAAGCTCTTATGTGACTTACTGGCAAGGTATCATTGTACGTGCCTACCCGCCGAACGGCGTTATGCCAAGCGTAAGCTTTACAAAGGCAGTGCAAGCAAATATATGTACAATTACACTTGGCACATCAGCAATAAATTTTGGCACAATAAATGCTGGTTCTAACATAGCAACAAGCAATGCGATAACTGACACAAATACAGGAAATGCAAACGCTTACATGTTCGTATATGGTGGCAACTGGATAGGTCCTGCGCATTTTGGCGTGAGCAACACAACATGGTCTAAAAGCTCAGGCACAGCATTTGCAACAGCCAACAAGCTGCTTTCCACTCCTGTCAACACTACACTTATAGTACCTGCCTCAGGCAGCAATACAATTTATTTTGGCTTGGGTGTGCCTGGAGGTGCGCCTTCAGGTGCTTACTCGCAGACAATAACAATAGAGAACAGCTGCTGACAATGCAGAATGCTGCTTCTTTCAATAGTGCGCCCTAAAAGGTTAGTTGGCTATGCCACTTTTACTTTCTTTGGTATTGACTTGTAGATACTGTTTATGAATTTATTCTGCCTGCGGCTCCACTCCTTGTTTGGGGCTTTTTTTATATACTTAACATACAGGTCGATGTATCTGAGGTTGCCTAGCAGATTGAGCCGCTTGCTCTCTTTAAGGTCCCTAAGCATTTTTGTCAACTTATACACCTAATATGATTTTTGCCTCTTTGTTGATACAACATATATTACATGAGGTATCTGTGTAGTAAGCCCGTAATAAGCAAGCGCAGAGACCATGCTAACATAAGAAGGTTTTAGGATATTTGATGCCACTTCATATTCATTTGCCTGCGCCTTAAAGTAGTAAATGCCCCGTTCTACCCGGCCAATGGCTCCTTTTTTCATGCACCTGTGTAAGAACAGCTTGGCATAGCTTCTGTTAGTGTCTAGTACTTTTATTGCATCGTTAAGCCCAAACACCACAATATGCCTGTCCAGCCTGCGGAATGGAAGTTATATCATAGATATATTGTATTTTACACAAAAATTTAGAAATGCGTACATTCTGATGTATATGATTTTTTGCATCCAATAGCAGCCCGCTAGACTTGTGGTTTGAAAAAGTGTCGGTAATAGCACAATCCCAAATGTTTATAAAGATTTCCAACGAAAGCTTCAATAGGCGATGTGATGTTTAAAGGCAAGGCATTCGATTATGGGATTATTGTAGGAGCTACGCTTGTACTGTTTTTTGCTCTGCTTGCATTAAGCGGGAATCTCCGCTTTACTTACGCTTCTACTTCGACGAACACCCTTGTGGCAAATGTTGCTGTTACCAATGTTATATACCTTTCAGTATCTCCCAATGCAATAAGTTTTGGCTCGCTGTCACCGCTTGGAAGTTATGACGCAAATGTACAGGTAACTGATACAGATAACGGAGGGAATATAGAGGCAAACATGCTTGTAGAGGGAACAAGTTGGACATATCTGGGCAATACCATCGGTGTAAGCAATACGCTTTGGAATCCAACAGCTTTGAGCGTAAGCGGAGGTAACTCATTAAGCAATACCTTTACAAACACTGGCATCATAATACCACAACCTACCCTCGCATCACCTTATAAAAGCAACAATATCTATTTCGGAGTTACTATACCGGGAGGCACTCAGCCGGGCAACTATGTTCAAACGATTTCGTTTGAAAATGAGAATACCACTGGCACCACCACATATAATTCCGTTTCTTCGGCATATACTGTTACTGCGAGCGTAAATGTGCTTGCAACGTGCTTTATATCATTAAGCCCAACTTCTCTTAACTTTGGCTCAATAGTAGCAAACGCAAATGTGCCAACGAACAATCTTGTAACTGACTTGGATCCAAACGGCAATGTTGCTGCTACCATATTCGTAGAAGGCACTAGCTGGAATTCGGTTTCGAACACGCTTATAGGCTTTGGAGTAAGCAATACGCTTTGGAATCCTTCGAGTCTTGTCACGTATTCGGGCAATGCACTTACCAACACACTTACTTCTACAGGAATTACAATACCAGCACCAACGCAGGCAAACCCAACAACCAACTCACCAATCTACTTTGGATTGGGAGTTCCTGGAGGCACCCCTGCAGGCTCTTACTCGCAGACTATAACAATCGAAAACTCTTGCTGAAAGTGTGCAGATGGATACAAAATTTCTTTCTATTTTGTTATTTTCATTTCTTGCCTTCGTTTTATCTGCCTCGTTCTCTTCAGCCCAGCTTGGAGAGGTAGCAGGACAACCATCTTTCAACGTAAGCCTTGGTGGAAGTGAATCCTTTACAATAACTGTGTTGAATTCAGGTTCTACGCCAATGCCCGTGCAGGTTATACTTCCGACACTCAACAACATAGCAAACACCACCACCCCTACAGTTACTGCAAACCCGATATCAGGCACGATACCGCCTGATTCAAGCATGAATATAAATGTCACTGTGAGCATGCCTTCGAACAGCAAAAATTTAGGCCATGTATGGACGGGCGTGCTGCAAGTCGTTGAAAATTATAGCACGTCTGGAAGTAGCAGCGGTGGTATGGGTGCTACATTCAAGGCGGGAGTTGCAAAAATAGTTACCATTACGGCTCACGTGCCAAAGTTTAACATTCTTGGATTTTTAGTGCCTATAGTAGTCGTAATCGTGATAGGGGGAGCGGGCGCATACTATTACGCTGTTAGGAAGAAAGCCGCAGCTGCAGCACAAAAGAGAGGAAGGAGAATGGAGGTAGCAAAGGCAATAAAGAAGGCTGCAAGAGCAAAGAGGCCAAGAAAGCCCACAAAGCGTACAAAAGCAAGGACGAGGACGAAGGCAAGGAGTACAAGCGCAGGCAGAAGAAGTACAAAAGGCAGAAGATGAATTATTTCCAGGTTTCTTCTACAAAAGATTACAAAAGGTTATAAAATAAGCATTTTTTCAATGTTTATAGCCTGTGTGCCATAAACCAGCTACTGCTTAATCTCCTACGAGTCAGATTCGCGAATTTTTGTGCGTTCAGCAAATGTGCGCATCATATTTCATCGATCTTGAACTTCTCGCCCTCGCCTCTGCTGCCGGCATTTCCACCTAGTATCGAAGAGCTTTTTACGCCTGTGATTATTGCAATTACTTCTACCTTGCCCGCATATGTCGGGTCTATCCTTGCACCCCAGATGACATTAGCTGATGGTGAGACATGCTCTGTAAGCCTGCCGCCAATCTCGTTTGCCTCTCCCAGAGTCATGTCCTCCCCGCCTGTTATGTGTATGAGCATATTCGTTGCATCTTCGTAATCAACATCCAGAAGCTTGTTTTTCAGGGTGTTTTCCACAGCTTCTTCCACTTTGTTTGAACCGTGACCTTCACCTATACTTATCATAGCGAGGCCACCTTTGTTGAGTATGTTCCTTACATCAGCAAAGTCCAGGTTTATCAGGCTTGGTGTGTTTATAGTCTCTGTTATACCCCTCACCGCACGCGCCGCTACTTCGTCTGCCACCCTGAACGCCTGGTCTATTGCAAGATTAGGATAAAGCTCTACCAGCCTCTGGTTGTCTATAACGATAAGCGTGTCGCAGTTCTTGCTCAGCTCTTCTACACCCTTCCTCGCTACATTAAGCCTTACCCTCTCAAGGGCAAATGGGAACGTTACTATGCCGAGCACAATGGAGCCATTCCTTTTTGCTACATCCGCTATTATCGGAGCTGCACCTGTGCCTGTGCCTCCTCCCATGCCCGCGCACAGGAAGAGCATATTAACATCCTTTAGAGCTTCTTCTATTTCACCTCTTGAATACTCTGCAGCCTTTGCGCCCATCTCTGGAAATCCTCCTGCACCCATACCACGCGTAAGTGGCCCTCCGATAAGGCTCTTTCGTATTGTAGGATCGAGAGTGTTGAGATGCTTTGCATCAGTATTGAAAGCTATAAGCGTGGCGCCTTTTATACCCATTCTGTTAAGCCTCTGCACTGTATTGCTGCCGCCTCCTCCTACACCGCATACTGCTATACTTGCCTTGAAAAGGTCCTCGCTGCCATAATTGTTATTTAAAGCATTTTCAACCAGATCCATAAGACCACCGCAATTAGAATAGGATAGATAAGAATTTTAACTTTTGCAAATAAGTGCTGTAATCCGATTGAGGCGGAAAGAAACAATTTTATAGGTTTTGGGTCATAATTTATCTGCTGTTTACTGTTTATATTCGCATATTGTAAACTCAGGTGCAGCACAGCATTTCCGATTGGTGTTAAAATATGGCAAAGATAAGATCTGCAAAGACGTGCAGGACTGCAAACTCGCAGGCGTGGGCAAGATACTCCAGGAGGAAGCCCAAGAAGAACTATATAAAGGCGCTTCCGCACACAAGCCTGCTTGTATTCAAGATGGGAAAGGAGAATCCTGAATATGACACAAAGCTACTTCTGGTACCGGAGCATGATGTTCAGCTGAGGTCAAATGCACTTGAAGCTGCAAGGCAGGTGGCAAACAAGTACCTTGAAGCAAACATACTTGACAACTATTTCTTCAGGGTGCTTGTATTCCCGCACAATGTTATAAGGGAGCACAAAATGGCGTCGGGAGCGGGAGCTGACAGGATTTCCAAAGGTATGTCACTTGCATTCGGCACGCCTGTATCTGTAGCGGCAAGGCTGAAGAAGGGCCAGCCGATATTCATGCTTGAAGGAAAGAGCAGCAACAAAAACCATCTGCTGGAAGCCTTCAGGAGGGCCTCGCGTAAGCTTTCAGGAGTATATAAGATAAAAGCTGCATAACCACTGCCCGCTTTGGCACTTTCTATTTTTACAGAATGCATAGCAGAAAGCCCACGAATTTATTCGTGGGAGGATGTCAGAGAGTGCGAGTAATTATGCACTGCTCTGACAGACGCGGTAAGGCAGGCGGCGGGGGCAGAGCTCATAAGATGGTTATCTCATGAAAATACTGCTGCAATTCCCTGAAGGGCTCAAGCAGTTCGCACTGAAGCACGCGGAGGAGCTTGAAAAAGAGGGCAACACTGTATTCATATCGGCTTCGCCTACTTTTGGTGCGTGCGACCTTGCAATAGACGAGGCAAAGAGGATAGGCGTTGACAAGATTGTGCACTTCGGCCATGCAGAGTTCCAGCATGTGGATTTCAATGTAGAGTATGTAGAGTACAAGATAGACGCACCGCTTGACATACTGCAGGAAAGCCTGAAGTATTTGGATAATTTCAGCACTTTGGGCGTAGTTACTACCATACAGCATGTGCACCAGCTAGAGAGCATAAAGGCTTTTTACGAAAGCCATGGGAAGAAGGTGCTTATAGGCAGACCGTACGGCTTTGCCAAAAAGCCAGGGCAGATACTGGGATGCGATGTTGGGAGTGCGGCAAGCATAGATAAGTATGTTGACGCATTTGTATATTTTGGAGGGGGGCTTTTCCACCCGATAGGAGCCCTGCTCAGCACTACCAAGCCCTTCCTTTCAATAGACCCGTTTGAGGGCAAGATGCAGATTCTTGATGATTACAGGCAGGTATATAAGAAAAAGAGCAAGGGTAGGATAGTCGCATCGCTTGAGGCGAAGAGCATCGGCATACTTGTGAGTACAAAAAACGGCCAGTACAACATGGTGCTTGCGGAGCTTCTCAAGAAGAAATTAGAGGCGCAGGGCATAAGAGCCGCTGTACTGGTATCAAACACGTTCGACTTCGGCTCATTAGACAATATGACAGAGTTTGACGCATTTGTAAACACTGCATGCCCCAGAATAGCAACAGAGGATGGAGATAGGATGCGCAGGCCATTGCTCAGCCCTAACGAGCTCATGGAGATGTTGAGCATAAGGAGCAATAGACTCGGAAGCAAGGCATAATATCGATAATGCCAACAGGAAAAGCCGGGCTCTGCCTGCTAAAACCTAATTATAATAAAATCAAAAAAAGAAGAAAGAGAAGAAAAAGGACTTCATGTTACTTTTACTGTGAGTGTTGCTATCTGTGTCTCTAAGTTTGAAGAGGAAGGGGTGCTAAAAACAAGCCAAACTTGCCCTGTGAACGCTGTTCCGAGTGAAGGGCTTGTTAGAACGTTGTTTACGGTTATTGGAACTGTTTGGCCAGAATTAAGATTCCCGATATAATTGGATGGATAAGAAGTACTGAAAGTACTACCACTTGGTACGATATATGCTGTAACGCCGGAGTAGGAAGTGCCTGTGGCCTGGCCTATTGTAAGAGTAAGTGTACCTGAAGTGCTAAGTACGGGATTTGCACAATAATACCCTGAAAGTGGTACACAGCTTGTGCCTATAAGTGAGGAGCTGTTGAATACTCCGAGGGAGAACAGTGCTCCTAGCACAACTGCGATGATGAGGATCGCCCATCCGTAGGTCATTAGATATTCCATAGCGCTTTGCGCTCTGAATTTCTTTCCGAACATAATCTCACGATTTTATTGCTGTGTAAAGATTTTTAAACCTTTCCCTAAGGTTTGGATTTGAAATAGTTTTGCCGCAATTCCTTTGCTTACCAGTCTCTCAGCAGGTTTACTTGCAGTGGCGTTTTTTATCAATAAGGTATATAAAATAGTCAAGCACATTACAAGCTTGATTTCTAATTGGTGTAAATATGGCAGAGGAGTTGAACCCATTCAAGATAGCACAGCAGCAGCTTGATGAAGCTGCGGAAGTAATGAAGTTAGATCCACAGGCGCATGCAATACTCAGCGAACCTATGCGCACGCTGGTAGTCAATATACCTATAAAAATGGATAACGGCGAAACAAAGGTTTTTACGGGGTTCAGGGTACAGTACAATGATGCAAGAGGACCGGTAAAGGGAGGCATAAGGTTTCATCCGCAGGAGAACCTTGACACTGTTAAGGCGCTTGCGGCGTGGATGACTTGGAAGACCAGCCTTGCGAATATACCTTACGGGGGTGCAAAAGGAGGCATTATATGCGATACCAAAAGCATGAGTGAATCGGAGCTGGAAAGGCTTTCCAGGGGCTACATAAGGGCGATAGGCACTTTCATAGGCCCTGAAGTGGATATACCTGCGCCTGATGTGTATACAACACCGCAGATAATGGCGTGGATGATGGATGAATACAGCAACATAGTAAGGCACAACGCATTCGGCACCATAACAGGCAAGCCCCTTGAGGTATGGGGCTCTGAGGGCAGGAATGATTCAACCGCAATGGGCGGCCTTTTCGTAATGCGCGAGGCTGCGAAAACGCTTGGCATAGACCTCAAAAATGCAAAGATAGCAGTGCAGGGATTCGGCAATGCGGGTAAATTTGCATACACTCTTTCAAAACAGTTGTTCGGGTCAAAAGTGGTCGCAATAAGCGATTCTAAGGGTGGCACGTATGATCCTAACGGCCTCGACCTTGCAAAGCTTGAGAAAGCCAAGAACGAAACAGGCAGCGTAGAAAACTATGAAGGAGGCGAAAAGCTGACAAACGAGCAATTGCTTGAGAGCGATGTTGATATACTAATACCTGCAGCTATAGAGAACCAGATAACAGGAAGCAACGCCGACAAGATAAAAGCCAAGCTCGTGCTGGAGCTTGCCAACGGCCCGGTGACGCCAGAGGCAGACAAGATACTCTATGAAAAGGGCATACTCGACTTACCGGACTTCCTTGTGAATAGCGGCGGCGTCATAGGCTCGTACTTTGAATGGGTACAGAATATAGGAGGCTACTACTGGAGCGCTGAAGAAGTCTACCAGAAGCTGGACAAAATCATAACAAAGTCATTCGTAGACACGATGAAGACAAAGAACGACTATGAAAGCAAGGGAGTTAAGATAACCCCGAGGACAGCGGCGTATATAATAGCGGTAGACAGGATCGCAAAGGCGATGAAAGCAAGAGGATGGTATTAGAATAGAATGACGCACTAGTGCCCTGGCCTTTTTTCTTTTTATTTTCTTCTTTCTTTTTCTTCTAATTCGGCTGCTTTTCTGGTTGGCCTATTCGCTAAGCTTTATGCCTGCCTTCTTCGCCTCGTTTATTACCCTGTCGTAGAACGCAAGGAAGAAAGCCGTAAATTGCGACTTGTCTTCCTTTATCCTTTTGTTTATCTCCTTTATGCTCATCCATTTCCAGTCATTCGCCTCCTCTTTGTTTATTTTTGGCACGCCATCATATACGCCCACAAAATAATGGTCATATTCATGCTCCGTAAGGCCGTTCTCCATGCTTGCCTTATAGATAAAGCTGCACAGCTCCTTCAGGTCGCAATCGAAACCCATCTCCTCCCTTAGCCTTCTGTGCGCCGCATCAAGCGGCTTCTCTCCCGGAAAAGGATGACTGCATGTTGTGCTTGACCATAGGCCTGCGCCGTGGTATTTTGAAAGCGCGCGCTGCTGCATCATTAGCTCCCCCTTGCTGTTGAATATAAACACAGATATAGCCCTGTGCAGCTTGCCGCCGTTCTGATGAGCCTTGAGCTTATCCTCCAGGCCTATCTCATTATCATGCTCATCAACTAGCACAACTTTTTGTTCCATTTCATCATCTCAAAAAGATTTTATCGCTTCGTCTTTTTGACTTACTATGCTCTGAACTTTAAGAATTATATTATTTATGCAGGTTATTGGTTATTTTATGCCTGCAATTGCAGTGCATACTGTTGATGAGCATCTGCTGCACAATGCGGACTAACTTGGTAGTATTTTTAAATCTTTCCGACAAATTATTACCAGTTTTGGCGTTATGCCGCATCTAATGTTGTGTGATAAGATGGAGTTAATAATCCTACCTTTAGTTGGATCTATACTGGCATTGCTTTACGCTGCAGTGGCGGCGCTCTTTGTGCTCAGGCAGGAGAAAGGCAATAAGAAGATGGAGGAGATAGCAAAAGGCATTAGGCAGGGTGCGAACGCCTTCATAAAGAGAGAGTATAAGACAATATTCATATTCTGGCTCATACTCACGATAATACTTGCGATTGCGGCATACCTAAAGATACTTCCAGGAGCCACCCCGATCGCATTCACTGTTGGTGCAGGAGGCTCCGCACTCGCAGGATACATAGGGATGGAGATCTCGGTAAGGGCTAATGTAAAGACTGCAAAGGCGGCAGAGAAGGGCCTCAAGAAGAGCCTGCGCCTCGCTTTTATAGGAGGGAGCGTTACGGGCATGAGCGTGGTCGGGCTTGCGCTTCTCGGCTTTACAGTAATGTTCATGATTTACGGCAATCCTATTGTTCTCATAGGCTTCGGCTTCGGTGCGAGCCTTGTGAGCCTTTTCGCAAGAGTGGGCGGAGGCATATATACAAAAGGAGCAGACGTTGGGGCTGACCTTGTCGGCAAGACGGAGATAGGCCTTCCTGAAGATGATCCGAGGAACCCCGCAGTTATAGCCGACAATGTAGGGGACAATGTAGGAGACTGCGCGGGCATGGCTGCAGATCTTTATGAGTCCTATGTGATAACAGTGCTTGCTTCTATGCTTATCGCACAGCTGTTCAAGCTTCCTGCTTATGCACTTGTGCTGCCTCTGGCTGTGGGCGGGATAGCAATAATAGCGTCAATTATAGGTACATTCCTTGTCGGCACAGACAAGCCTCACAAGATATGGAGCACGCTCTACAGGTCGATACTCATATCAGGCCTTATCGCGGTGATAGGCTTTCTGCTGCTCACATGGAGCATGAATATACTTGAGTACTTTGTAGCAATGCTTGCAGGCATAATCGTGGCTGTGCTGCTTGCACAGATAACGGGCCATTATACCAACAAGGACACAAAAGCTGTGCTCGAGATTGCTGAGGCTTCGAGATCTGGCGCAGGCACCAACATCATAACAGGAGTTGCGAACGGCATGAGGGCGACAATGTACCCTGTTATAACAATTGTTGCTGGCATACTCGTTGCACGGGCTGTAGCTGGCATATACGGTATTTCAATAGCCGCAATGGCGATGCTATCGCTCACGGGCATAATAGTTTCTGTTGACAGCTTCGGCCCGATAACGGATAACGCTGGCGGGATAGCAGAGATGAGTGGCATGCCTGAGAGCGTAAGGAAGATAACAGACCCCTTGGATGCGGTGGGCAACACCACAAAGGCAGTAACTAAAGGCTTTGCTATAGGAGCTGCGGCGCTTGCTGCTCTTTCGCTTTTCGTCGCTTTTGCGAGCGTATCTGACATACAGGCGCTTGACATACTCAACCCGATGGTTATAGTAGGATTGTTTATAGGCGCGATGATACCGTTTGTATTCTCAGGCATAACTATGCGCGCTGTTGGAAACGCCGCATCAAGCATAGTAGAGGAAGTGAGGAACCAGGTAAAGACGAAGAAGGGATTGCTGCAGGGCAAGGTGGCGCCGGACTATGCAAAGGCGGTTGACATAACAACAAAAGAAGCAATAAAGTCGCTTGTAGCACCTGCGCTTCTGGGTATACTCTCACCGATAGTGGTAGGCCTTGTACTGGGCAAGTTTGCACTAGGCGGGCTGCTTGCGGGAGTGATAGTATCTGGCCTTGTGCTAGCAATAATGATGACTACAGGAGGCGCTGCATGGGACAACGCAAAGAAGTTCGTAGAGGAAGGACATTTCGGAGGCAAGGGCTCTGAGACCCACAAGGCTGCAGTAGTGGGAGACACAGTAGGAGACCCGTTCAAGGACACTGCGGGCCCTGGCATAAACCCGCTGATAAAGGTAATAAACACTGTGTCATTGCTGATATTCCCGATATTCGCCTACTCAATACCAGCACTGCTGCATGTAGCACTTTGAGAGACTTCTTTTTTGTTTTTTATATCTTATTTTATTTTCCTTTTGCACACTGAAGTAGCACTACCTGTATTCCACAACCAAGGAAAAGGATTTAAGCGTTCATTGCGTTAAATATGATGTGATGATCAAGCGCACTGAGCTGTAAGGCTGTGATGTAGATCTTGAGTGCTGATTTGAAAATGCGGGTAGAGAGGTTGAAGATTTCCAAGGCAACTATCAAGAGGATAGTTAAGGAGAGCACTAACGCAAAGATAAGCGACAGCGCTGCAGAGATGCTTGCAAAAATGCTTGAAAAAAAGGCTGAGAGCATAGCGAGACATGCTGTGCAGCGTGCCAAGAAAAAGAACAGGGGCGTTGTGCTCTTAGAGGATGTCGAAGACTACAAGCTGAATAAGGAGGATTAAAATGCAGGAGGCAATGCTGTCACGCGGCCCCAACGGTGAGGCGAGGTTTGATTACTCTATAAATGGCTCTAGGAACACGCTGCTTATAGAGAAGGTTGGAGAAGGCGTGCTTGAGACGCTGTTTGATGAGAATGGTGCTACGCTGAAGCAGGTGCTGTTTAAAGGCGGGAGCGAGGTAATAAACGCTGAAGTAAATGAGATGGCAAACCGTATCAAGGAGTTGAAGGAGACAGAGTATGAGGAGGTAGTGCCGAAGATGAATTGCCCGCATTGCGGAAGCAGGACGCTAAAGAGATATATCAATATAGAGGACAATAGCGTTCCTATTATTCCTACCTACATCTGCACCTCCTGCGGGGGAAGAAGCTACCACCTTACAGACCAGTATCTTAAAGACCTGGTATACGAAAACAAAGAGATCTTCTCAGATGATGAAAAGAAGGATCTTGAAAGCAACGAGCAGGCGTTCTTCAAGGAGCTCAAAGAGTATATAATAAGAATATTTGCATCGAAAAAGATTATTGCAATTAGATAGGTGTTTATATGGCGATACTGCTCTCTGAGCTATACGGAAAAGGGATACTTACAAATACGGGCAACAAGATAGGGTTTGTTGAAGATATAATACTCGACTTCGAAGACGGCAAGGTGGCGCGCCTTCTCCTTACCAAGATAGACGACTTAGTCTCAGCGAAAAACACGGCAGAAATGCTCTCCAAGAACAGCGTCAACTTTGACAGAGTAAAAAGCATATCAGAGACTATAATAATAGGCAGCGGAAAATAACAGATCATATCTTTTTTGAATATTTCAAATCGATTTTCTGATTTTTGCCGGCCTTGTTGAAAAATAATTACTCTAGGAAAAGGAAATGCACTGCAAGATTCAGTATACCTCAATCTGTTGATACTTCTCTTGCAAGGCTTGATCTCTCTTTCAGTATTATTCTGCCACCGCAATAAAGGCACATCAGGCCTTCAGAATCTACCTTTGCCTGTTTGCCACATTTTGCACATACATAGGGCATCTTATCTCACCTGATTCCTGATTTTGAAGCCGAAGCCTCATGCAATAAGCTTGAGCGTTTAACTCTGCTCGCGAGAAGTCCACTTTCGCAAGATGGGGGATGAGAGCGAGTGAAAGCTTTATATAAAATGTGACATACTATAATAAAAAGGTTATGGTAATATGGGCAATTTGCTTATAGAAAAGAGAGAAAGAATAAGGAACAAAGGCCGCGAGACTAGAAATAAAAGGAAAACCCAGACTGCAAAATCTTTTGAAATAAAACTTGACAAAAGTAAAATATCAAAGGAAAGAATGAATAATTTAGAAAGGCTGTTTCTTGAAGGTAAATGGTTTACTAACTACATCATATCTAAAGGTATAACTGATTCAGTACCATATAAAGATTACAAGGTAAATAAGGTAAATATAAAGGTAAAAGACAAATTTGAAGAAAGAGAATTGAAAGTATTGTCGTCGCAGATGAAACAGTATATTATAAAGAGGCTGCAGAATAATGTAAAAACACTGCACAAACTTAGCAAAAAAGGAAAGAAAGTAGGAAAGATAAAGTACATAAAGTCGCTTCATTCGATCTTCCTAATGCAGTATGGAAATACTTACAAAATAGACAAAAATGCAAGAATACTGCATATACAGGGAATCAGCGACTTCAAAGCCATTGGATTAGAACAAATACCAAATGCTTGCGACATAACAACTGCAAACCTGATAGAGAAAAACGGCGATTATTTTCTGCACGTTACAGTATATATGCCTAAAGAGGAAAAGGTGCAAAATAAAAGAGCTATAGGTATAGATCTTGGAATAAAAGACCAAATTGCATTTTCAAACGGAATAAAGGCAAGGTACTCTGTTGAAATGCCTAAAAGAGTAAAGAAATTATACAAAGTGTTTTCAAGAGCACAATACAATAAAGAAACAAAAGAATCTTCAAAGAGAAGGCAGAAGGTTCTTGAAAAGATAAAGAAGGAATTTTCATATGAGAACAATCAGAAAAAAGATATAAACAACAAAATAGCACATTACATATCTGAAAATTATGAGTTTGTTGCTTATCAAAATGATGCTATACATTCATGGCAACGACTATTCGGCAGGAGAATCTACCAGACTTCCATTGGAGGATTCCGCGATACCTTGAAAAGAAAGGTCAGCACTCCGTTGGAAGTAGATAGGTTCACAAAAACTACAGGCATATGCATGTACTG
>Ga0080003_1001319_pt1 | contig 13423 bp, 11 predicted proteins | sample JossMetagenome_FD_69206 | JGI IMG/M metagenome (GOLD analysis project Ga0080003, IMG submission 69206) | Hot spring microbial communities from Joseph's Coat, Yellowstone National Park, USA - JC2_E (SPADES assembly) (version 2) | ecosystem: Environmental > Aquatic > Thermal springs > Hot (42-90C)... | reverse complement strand
TTGATAATTAAAAAAAGACCTATGTCGGGGATCTTTAAATAAGGAATACATTATTATACATCCCCGACATAAAGCATTGTGATTTTGCGCTTAAACCCCTAAAAAATGCAAAAATAAGCCTGTTTAAATTGGACTAAGGTAGGATTGAAAGCAATTTCATATGTTCAATTGCCAGGTGCTTTTCAAAGTTTAAATTGGACTAAGGTAGGATTGAAAGTCAGTTTATTTTGATTTTGGCTTAAATGTATCTGTTTCGTTTAAATTGGACTAAGGTAGGATTGAAAGTCATCGGCGTTAAAAACATTTAAAAAATATTACCTTGTTTAAATTGGACTAAGGTAGGATTGAAAGTTGTAATCTACTACAATATTAATACGAGATTTTTTAGTTTAAATTGGACTAAGGTAGGATTGAAAGTTCTTGGCATAAAGGCGACTATGCCCAGGCTGAAGAGTTTAAATTGGACTAAGGTAGGATTGAAAGTTTTTGAATAAAATCACTTATATCATACTTAACTAAAGTTTAAATTGGACTAAGGTAGGATTGAAAGGCGAAACACTCTTTTATTTTTTATGAGTGTCGGCCCGGTTTAAATTGGACTAAGGTAGGATTGAAAGATTGATGTGGTTGTTGACATTTTTACGACAGCTATGGGTTTAAATTGGACTAAGGTAGGATTGAAAGTCTGATTGTGGTGAGGATGCGGATGATGATAGGGTAAGTTTAAATTGGACTAAGGTAGGATTGAAAGTGATTTCATAAGCAATTTTACGAGCTTCGTCTTCATCGTTTAAATTGGACTAAGGTAGGATTGAAAGTTTTAGTAGATTACATAGAAATGCTATATATTGATGCATGTTTAAATTGGACTAAGGTAGGATTGAAAGAATTTATTAAACCGGCCATAAAATTCATATTGATTTAGTTTAAATTGGACTAAGGTAGGATTGAAAGGACAAAAGTAAGAATGTATTAATTCCTAAAAGTATTGTTTAAATTGGACTAAGGTAGGATTGAAAGTAGTCTTTGTCCATGGCTGTAGATGTTCATGTGAAGGTTTAAATTGGACTAAGGTAGGATTGAAAGAACATCAGCCGATAGGCCTTCGGATTCGTCGCATTTTGTTTAAATTGGACTAAGGTAGGATTGAAAGTTCCAATCTCAATCAAGGCATTTCTTGGCTAACACAGTTTAAATTGGACTAAGGTAGGATTGAAAGGAATACTCACGTCAACTCCGTCTGGCACATATAAATAGTTTAAATTGGACTAAGGTAGGATTGAAAGTTGCCAAATTGACTTACACTCTCATACTCTTCATAAGGTTTAAATTGGACTAAGGTAGGATTGAAAGATTCCAGCATACAAATTTAATACTTTAATCATCTTATGTTTAAATTGGACTAAGGTAGGATTGAAAGAAAATATCTTATAATTTTACCTTTGCGTAATTCAAAGTTTAAATTGGACTAAGGTAGGATTGAAAGACATGGAACTGTGCTTCACTCACTTCATATTCACCTCCGTTTAAATTGGACTAAGGTAGGATTGAAAGGTCACAGTTATGATTTACAATAAGAAAACCAATTCTTGTTTAAATTGGACTAAGGTAGGATTGAAAGCACAATTGCCTAAAAGCGTTGATAAGAGATTAAGAGGTTTAAATTGGACTAAGGTAGGATTGAAAGTATTTCCCATGCCTGTATTGTACGGTATTGTCCTGGTTTAAATTGGACTAAGGTAGGATTGAAAGTACACTATTAGGGCTTGTTCGGATGCTGTAGAGGGCGGTTTAAATTGGACTAAGGTAGGATTGAAAGTTATACTTACTTAAATCAACGGCATGATATTCCTCAGTTTAAATTGGACTAAGGTAGGATTGAAAGTGTGATTTCAAAATCACCTTTCCATAACTTTCTATTCCCAGTTTAAATTGGACTAAGGTAGGATTGAAAGAAAACTTTAAAAACCGTTCCGTTCTGTTCAATCCAGTTTAAATTGGACTAAGGTAGGATTGAAAGATTAATTGTTTAGCGTATTCCATTTCCTCATTATTTGTTTAAATTGGACTAAGGTAGGATTGAAAGGCTTGGGAAAACTCAAGGAGCACCCTCGCAAAGTCCCGTTTAAATTGGACTAAGGTAGGATTGAAAGGGCCCTCTTGGTATAGTAGCATAGCCGAAGGGAATGGGTTTAAATTGGACTAAGGTAGGATTGAAAGGGAATATACCAAATTTCAATTTTATACGGAGAAATCGTTTAAATTGGACTAAGGTAGGATTGAAAGGCTACGCCAAGAATCCCGACGAACAGTATAGGAATTAGTTTAAATTGGACTAAGGTAGGATTGAAAGATTTCCGATCATTTTCTATATGATTTTAGCAATTTAGTTTAAATTGGACTAAGGTAGGATTGAAAGTAAGGAATCAAGTTCGTGGCATGATATACCAATAGAGGTTTAAATTGGACTAAGGTAGGATTGAAAGAATTTTACCTTATCTCTGGGAGTATGTTCCTCGAAAAGTTTAAATTGGACTAAGGTAGGATTGAAAGATATTCTCGAGGTAATCATTCAGGGCCCATCCCTGGGTTTAAATTGGACTAAGGTAGGATTGAAAGGTATAAATTTGCACCAATAGCCCTTGGTTCATTACTAATGTTTAAATTGGACTAAGGCAGGATTGAAAGAGCCTTGAAACCCTTTCTTCTAATGTTAAATCTTCCCGTTTAAATTGGACTAAGGTAGGATTGAAAGTTACTTGAGTCCTGTTTTGTAAGGTAATTGCAAACCGTTTAAATTGGACTAAGGTAGGATTGAAGTGATCAACGAACTGGAAAACAAACTCAGCGTATTGAGGTTTAAATCGGACTAAGGTAGGATTGAAATCTAGCAACTAAAGTGTCCAAAATTAGCATTATCTTATGATATTTAATATTTGAAGGAAAATTGATTATTTAAGATGATCCTTTACATTTTGTTTGCATTCGAGATAGCTCATGCATATTTGTTCATTCTTTTTCCACAAGTAAGTAACGTTTTGTTCAAACCCTCCGTGTGCAAATAGATTTCTCTCATTAGGCTGGCAAATAGATTTTTTGGATTCCATGGTAGCCAGTTTCTCTTCAGATCTTTCATTATGTTTACATTGAGCTTCAATATCGGCCAATAGCTGAGGATTTTCATTAATGTTTTTCTTTTTGTTTATGCTATCAATTTCGCTCAAAACTAATGATGATATTGTTTCAGATATAGAGAATTTTTTTGCCAGTTTTTTGATATCGTTAATTTTAACACACGAATCGTCGGGTAGGTTACTAATTATTTTTCCTATGATAGTTAATAATGAATGCAAATAACTGAGTTCTATAGGCATTTTATCTTTATAAACTAGACTGTCGCTAATTTCAATATTGACTTTGAAGTTATTATAATCTAAAATTCCAATCTTTTGTTCAATACTTTTCACGCATTCTTCTATTTCTTTTCTAGAAAGTATTAAAAATGCAAATATACCAGAAAATAAAGCATTAGCGTTAGAGTAAATTAAATCAGTATCACAGTTCATTATTTCCTTTAAAACTTTATTCGTAATATTATTCTTATTTTCTTTAGATAGGAAAGGCATTAAAACTGAAAGTAAAGCTTGTCTAACATTAAGTTTCTCTGTAAATACCTTATCAATGTTATATGGACCAGGATTACGTGGCATTATAGGCTCAGAGTTAAAAATCGTTAGGTCTATTGTATTCTTTTCAATTATGTAAGTATAAGTTGCTAATTTTATAGCATCTGTTGCAAGTAAAGGCATGTAATTTATCCCATGAGTTACGTCAATGTATATCTCGTCTGGTTTCTCACGATTAAGAATATTAAGAGTATTATAATAAATAAAATTAAAATAAAGTGTATTTTTTCTATCAATTTGAATAAATTTATTTCCATAAATATTTGGAGCTACAATAACAGTTTCATTATTTAATTGCAACTTATTTTTTACAAAGGTTGAAATATCATTTGAACAACTAGTATAGTCCTTATACTTTGAGATATCGCATAAGCTAAGACCAGCATATACTATTGTTTTATCCAAGTTAAGAGCCTGTTCAATGGCCATAAAACTAGCGTTAGTTTTGAAAGATTTTGAATCTATTGTATATGTTACTTCATCATAGTTTTTAGGATCTCCTATTGGAGCAAAGAGTAGCTTCATAAAAATTAATAGTTTATACTCTATAAATATCTTACTCGCTTTGTTGCTTTGTGGGCTAGTTGAATTTTCTTAGGCTCTAAACTCACTTCTTCAGTATAAATTCTAAATCCGCAGTAGAATTAAAAGTAAGTTTAATGTGGTCTCTTAGAAAAATTGAACAGATCCACAAAGTAGCTTTGTGGGAAAAGTTTTGAAAAATAATGTGGTTTAATACATTTAAAGTCAGGTTCCTATTTCTTTATAAGATTAATATGGCTATTGACTTACTCTGTCCATCTCCAAAACTATCTTATTCATGTAAATTAATCAAATATGTACCGTTCCCGATTAATCATAGGCCAAACAGTCTTCAAGAAGTGTGGTCGTTTGAGGGAGATGTTCTATTATTAGATATATCTGGAGAAATAATAAAACAAGGATATATACAGATTTTAACATAATCTGTAAATCATGCAGGACGGACTCAATATGTTATTCCTTATTGGGTAAACAAGTAATTTACATAGGAGATCTTTTGGCACTATTAATTAAAATTAGAACTGGACATTGTTAAAAACGGGGATAACACAAAAAAATGGATTAACTGAAAGACTCAGAGTAAAACTCGGAAATGAAGAAATTATGCTAGATATCGATTATCTAAATAATAAAATCTATGTGTATTTTTATAATAATTTTTATATTCTATTGATCTTTCTATAAAAAATCAACATAACAATGTCCAAGAAAATATTTATATTGCGTCTTATGTAATATTTAATTGTGAACAAGAGTTATTTAATTTTAGCCTACGCATTAACGCCAGTCCATGTAGGAATGGGAAGAGCACCAGGAATAGTAGATTTGCCATTTCAACGTGATTCAATAGGTTATCCAATAGTTTATGGCTCAAGTTTTAAGGGTGTTCTTAAGTCTACTTTAATGAACGAAGGTAACGATAATAAAAAGGCCCTTGCCAAATGTCTATTTGGAGCAGAACCAGATGATGAGAGTAAATATATGGGCAGATTTATGATAACTGATTTATTGCCAGTATTCTATCCAATTGCAAGTTTAGATGGCTATATTTACGTTACCGCTGATTATCTAATGAGAAAGGCTAATGATATTTTGAGCATAATAGGAAACTCAAATAATAATTTATATAAAGAAAATCAGAGTGGGAAGGAAGTTAACGTGTTGTTGGGTAAATTAAAGTCTGCATATACTATTAACATTGATCAATCTCCGATAAAAAATCTAGGCAATTTAATTAAAGATCTTAAAGAAGTCCACGTTTTCAGTAATGATATTGGATTACAAGTTATTGAGTCTTCTCTTATTCGTATAACTAGAAATGTATTAGATGATAAAAATAAGACATCGCAAAACTTATGGATTGAGGAGTACTTACCTCAAGGTACTGTTTTTATTGGTGGTGCAATAGACGCAAATAGAACTAACGAAATTTGTAAAAATATTAATGTAGAATCTGAATTCTCAAATAAATTTAATGATATTGCGATATTCCTAGGAGGCAAGGAGACTATAGGCAAGGGATTAGTTAGAATTAAGGTGATTCAATGAGTGAATATGTTAGGTATGCTTCGGATATAGGTAAAAAGATAATCCTAGCTAATTGTCAGGTGCAAGAGGGCTCTGGTAAAGCTGGATTAGTAAGGAGAGCTGTGGATTTTCCTTCGTTAATGCTCAGCTTGGGATTTTCACCCGCTTTTACATTTTATATTTCAAAAGTTGAAAATTATCATAATGTATTCGCTTTTTATCAAACTATTAAGGGAAACAGCAATAATACTTCTATAATATGTAGCGAATTAGAGAAGAAAGAAAGTACTGGCTATGCAGGCTATATAGGTATTTTACTTACTATTCTGGAAAAGATAGGTAAGGAAATGAGTGTAAGTAATGATCCGATTAAGTTATATTCGTCTTTGATGGACATAACAACTAAGGTTGAGGTTAAGGATGAAAGGCTTATTTTACCTTATTTAAATGAGATAAAGAAAGTCTTGGAGGCTCTACCTTATGGATAATGAAAAAATAGACTTAACAAAATTAGACGTAGAGGTAAATGATTTAGTTAGTAAAAGATTGTTAGCTAAGATAGATTTTAAAGGAATTACACCTTGGTGGGGAGGAGATTACGAGGGTTACACTTCTAGTATAGTCGATGAGGACGAAATTTCTGGTAAGCTAAGGTGGTTTTTGCGAACTATATATAATCGATTTTGTGTAAATAATCTTACAAATTATAGTGAGGCAGAGTCCAGAGTTTCAAAGTATTTAGGAAGTACTAGTGGTAAATCGATTTATACTTTTAAGATAAGAAATACTCAGACTAGGAAAAATTTTGACTATAATAACTTACAAAGGCTTAACTTAGTATTAAGTAATAGGCAAGATCAAGATAGATATGTACCTATTGATGTTATTAGATTTACGCTAGAGATATTTAGAGATCCAAATATGGATAATAAATATGATGAAATAATAGTAGATGGAATTTTAATAACGTTAGCTTTTCTAGGAATAGGCAAAGGTACTAATAGGGGTTTTGGTAGATTTATTCCAATCAATTGTAACAACTTAAACATGAGCGTATGCAATGAAATTATTAGGGGAGACGTAAAAGGAGCATTTAACAAATTTTATGACATATTTAAGAGAATTGAAGGTTGTAATAGGTTAAATCAATGGATTAACTCGACAGTTCCACTATCACCTCTTACTACTGGTGATGTAGACTCTATTAGTGAAACTACATGTACTAATAACAATATAATTCAAGTATTGGATACTATTCAAAGTTCTTTACTTAAATCAACTTTGAAAACTCGTTCTTACAATATAAATATTAGGGATCCTGGACCTTTTATTCATACATGGATTTATGGATTGCCTAGACACTCTAAAGTACCGCGTAGTATGAATCAAAACGAAATGGATGTTGATACAGATAATTTGCAAATAGATGATCGTCTTGTAAAAAGATTAAACGGAATGGGTTATTTTAACTTAAAAAACGGAAAATTAGAAGAACCTAGAAGACAGTCTATGTTTGTAATTTCGCCAGTTTTTGTAAATAATACGTATAAGATTTATGTAATACCTTTCTTATCCCTCAAGGATAATGAAGAAGAAACTAAAATACTTGTTCATAAGGGAATTCACTCTACTCAACATATCATTCATTTGATAGGAGTTCAAGACATTCTAAGTTCTAAAAATAACTCCTTATTTCCTCCAGAAGATAACATAGCAAATTATAGACCGGATTTATCGTTTGGAAACGTTCAAAATTTAATTAAAGAATATAGAAACGAGTTAATTCTAAATATTAATAAACAATGTAATCAAGGTCCAATTAGAGGAAATAGAAATCCACCTAAAACATCAAATTATCCTAGTCATGGTATAAAATCTAATAGTCACTACGGATATGGAAAGAGGAGATATTAATGTCACAAAATATATTATTAAACGCAATTCAGCAATACATTAATAGCTTAAAAAAAGGAAATATTAATATAACGTCGCCGGGAACGTCAATAGATAAGTTAAAACGTGATACTAAAGAACAAACAATGAGTTACTTATTTTCTTTTAATTTGAAGACTAATTTGGTACAAGGTTATATTAACGATTTGCAAAGTGCTCTTGCAAAGTCAGATAAATGCTTTATATCAATTAAATTTAAGACATTACGAAAGTTTATATCTGGTTGGAGTCCTATATATTTCATAACTGAAGTACCTATGTCTTGGGATTTAGTGTTAGATACTCCTTATATATCTGGTTCTACAATTAAAGGAATTCTCAGGGACTATTTTAACGAGATTGTAAAAGATGATAATAAGACGTCTTGCATATTCGGAGATAAGAATGATGTAGGTAAAGTAATCTTCTTTAATGCTTATCCAATTTCTCCGAGTAAAATATTAGCTTATGATATTCTTACTCCACATTACAATAATGCAGATAACGAGTATGATGTAAACCCTAATCCTATAAAATTTTTAACCATAAACGAAGGTGTTGAATTTATTACATTTATAGCATTTAATAAAAAGGAATTGGAAGAATGTAGTAAAGATTCCTTATCTCAGATATTAAAGACTTTTCTTCTTTCTATGAAAATGGGATGGGGAAGGAGAACTAGTAGGGGTTATGGCAATTTGGAAATTATAACTAAGGAGGTGGAGTTAAAATGTCCGAGCTCTTAGAGAAGAAAATAATAGCTTATTTTCATGATCCTCCATGGAAAGCATGGGCAATTGCTGGACATATAAAGGGCGGACATGAGGAACAAGCAATAGAATTACTAAATCAGCTTGGTATAAATATTAATAACATTCCTGCAGAAGTTAGGGCAGCAGATAAGTTATCCTCTACAATAGATAGATGGTTAATAGGAAATCTCTATAGTGACAATAAGGGAGGAATAAAAATTAACCAAATAATGTTCAAGCTTAATATATTTTCTCCTGACAAAAGATTCAAAATTTACAGTAATGTAACAGATAGTGGAATTAATGCTTACAAATCTGATCTAATTAATGTAGTAAACAATGAGAAGAAAGAACTAAAATATAGTTTAATTTACTTTTTAGCTCCGTTACTTTGGTATAATAAATTTCCAAATACTCCACCTTTAGCAGACACAAGGGTATCTACTCATACTATATTTGATCATTCTACCGCTACTTCTGCAATGCTTAATATAATAGAATGTAAAGAAGGCGAACTAGACTTTAAAGGTTCTATAGCTGTCATAGAGTTTCCATCTATACAAGAATTTATATCAATTAGTAGAAAAACAAGAGATTTATGGGCATCAAGTTGGTTATCTTCAGTATTACTCTGGAAATCTATAGAGAATTTCGTTGAAAAGTATGGTCCAGACATAGTTTTAAGACCAGAATTAAGTTTGAATCACTTCTTTATATCATGGCTTTATAATAAATCATTGAATAATAAGCATAAAATAAAAGAGTATGCAGAAAAATATGCTGGGTTAAAAGGCGATCCTAGAATATCTATGATGAGTGAGAAGGTAATATTATTATTACCCGAAGATAACGTTAATGAAGTTAAAAATAAGCTTAAGGAGAATTTCTATAAAGCGTGGAAAGATATCGCAGAAGAGGTACTTGGAGAATGGAAAGAACATGATTATGTAAAAAAGGCAATAGATTATCCACCAATAGAGCCAGTAATAAACGTATTAAGCGTTAAGGATGTTTTTAGTGAATATTCTAGTAAACTAGGATTAACTAAAGTAAAGTGTGAAGAAGGAACTTTTCCATTGGAATACTCGCTTTTCTTCGAATATTTATATAAGAGAGCTTTAAATTATAATAAAGTAAAATATTCATATGGTAGTTTAATAAGTGATTTCATTTATAAAATTACTCAACATGGAGACTATAAAATATGTACTGTTTGTGGTATATTACCTTCTATTCTGTATTATTATAGTGATGATAAGATAGGAGATAAAGAAACTGATAGTACAGACGATAGATTATGTCCATATTGTACGTTAAAACGAGAACTTAGAAGAGACAAATTACTTAATGTAATGAAAAAACTTGGTATATCGATAGTTGGCTTACCGTATACGTTTCCTTCCACGTCTGAATTATCTATGGCAAATTATACTTATCATTATCTACAAAAAGTGAAGCAGAACATATTGGAAGATACTTCAGAAAATACTCTAGAAATATACATAGATAATACATTCAAAAATCCAACAATATCTGAAAACTATTGTAGATGCTATTCTGGAAATAAATCCTCTTGTAAGGCGATTGTTGACGAAGATCTATTAAAGAAATACGGCAATCTATATTACGCTATTATTAAAGCTGACGGCGACTATATGGGAAAAGGTTTCTGGCGTGGAATACTTCCTGCTGATAATAATAATTACTTATCAATATCTATGTATATAACAATAGTAGCAAATTACTTGAAAGAAATAGGTGCTGATAAACAAGTAGTTCATAATTTAATCGAGACTTCAAAGCAAGTTGAGGATAAAATAATGCAAATAAGGAGAAAACTTGATGCCACACAACAATATTATGACCAAATACCTCTAACTTTGGCTTATGCTTATACTTTAACTAGGTCTTTGACTATTCAAGCAGTAATTGATAATAAAATCCTAGAAAAACATTTTGCAGTACCAATATACCTAGGAGGCGATGATATTCTAGCATTATCTCCAATAAAATTTAAAGACAGATATACGGTCTTAGATGCATCACTTGATACTAGAAGAGCTTACTGGAGGTACGCTGATAATGCTAAAAATGACTTTGATGGGTTCAAATCTTATAATAACCTAGTAGTAGACTCACTAAGAGCTTATGGTAGAAGTTATTCAGTATTCATCGCCCATTACAAAGATCCATTACCTTTATCAATTTCGATTTCTAATTACCTACTTGAGTTAAAGGATAATGTAGATGGTAAAGATGTGATTTTCATCTCTTCTGGTAGAGGAATATCAGACCATAATTACAGTATTTTGAAATTTAGTAGTAATAATGAATTTAATGATAATCAAGTTAAATTGGTAGAAGAAATACTAAACTTAATGGAAGATAAAAAGGTTAGCAATAGCCTTATTTATGATGTTCTTGATATCGAAAAATATAAATGTGAATCCACGGTCTTTAAACGTTTAGCTTATAAGGTTATAGATAGGAATTCATTAAGCAAAAACACAGGAGATATCCTTTATAATAAATTAAAAGATATTATTGGAAATTACGTATGTAGTGGGGAAGCATGCAAGGATAAAGAAGTTTTCCTTAGTTTAATAGCCGCAGTATCTTACTTGAGGTGATAAAATGTACTTACTTATAAAGCCCTTAGGCTCTGTAATATTTAAGTGGGGAGGAGTAAACTCAATACTTTTAAATGGTTCAATAAATAGTGGTTATTTCGAACCATTACCATTACCGTCAACGATCTATGGTCTTCTAAAATATGCCTATATAATTAATGGATTAGGTAAAGAGCCACCAAGTTTTAAAGGACCGCTTTTGTACGCAAAAGGTAATGAAAAAGAGGTACTATGTATTCACTTATATTCACAAGGTTTAAAATGTAATATTAATGGAAATGAGGAGGACAAAAAAGTTGAAGAAGAGGATTTTGAAAGAAGAATAGGAATAGCTATAGATAGAAATACCAAGAGTACCAAAGAAGGATATATTTATATGGAGAGAATGTTGGATTTGTATAAACTAACAAATAGATTATTGGAAGAGGCACCACAAAGGTATGGTATTTTATTGGAAGTTAAAGACGAAAAAACTAAAAAACTAGATGGATTAATAGTACCTTTTGGAGGAGAATCAAGACCAGCAAAGATAAGCGTAGTAGACGAAATAATGAAAAATAAAAAAATTGGAAAAAGATTACTTGCGTCACCAGCAATAGTGGATAAGGGAGACGGAAAATCTATAGAATGGGGACAAGAGAGCGTAAAAATTGAAAGTTATACGAATAAAATAACTTATAGGCTTATGTCTCTAGGCTTTGAAGTTAATAGAAGATTACCAATTAGGCTAGCATTAATGCCAACTGTAGAAGTCTTAGATAGAAAGGACTCAATAGGTTATTGTACAGATAAGGGATGGGGATCCGTAGTTGAACTTTGACTTAACTACAATCACATTAATATTTTCAATTATTTCTTAGTAATAAGTAATATTATTAACGTAAAATTATATATCAAGTAAATAATAAGATATTAATCAATCGATATTTTTATTATTTTCATAATATTTAAAAATTTTTTCCTTGTAAAAGAAATATAATTGTTTGAAGATTAATTATCATCCAATATAATTGAATTTATAAATGAAGATTATGATTATCATAGATTTCAACCTAAAATAAACAGAGATTAGTAAGGAAGACTATTCTATTTTTAAGACATTTTAATTATCGTAAATATACCAGTTAAAAATGTCTTTGAAATAATTAATTATAAACTAAGAGAAATTATCTACGCTACTCATAAACATTTCATCAAACTTTCTGATCACATTAATAAATCCCTTATCTCCTCCTCTCAATTTGTTAGCAGACGTATAATCGGACGCTACTAATCCTTGAATATTAAGTAAAAACACTTTCCTAGTTTCAACACTAGAATTCATCCAAACGTCCTTCCATAATTCCCTGTATATCCTCTCTGTTTCCCAGGCTATTTGAGAAACCTTAACACTCCCTATCTTTACGTTACCGTTATAGATTCCCTCCAATTCCTTAAAGAAAAGTTCAAAAGTCTCGTCATTAACTTCCATATTACTTTTTTTAAGGAAACTAATTCTATCCTTGATTCCCATGGGATGGTGATGCATTAAGACTGACAAAGCAATTATTTTTCTATCAACAATTTCCTTCGTGAAATTCTCATTAAGATGATAGACAGCCCAACAGGATATAACTTCATGTCCAGGAAAAGTTAATTTCCTGCCTTCTTTAAACTCAAATTGATTAAAGACTACCTTACCGAAATCATGGAAAATAATAGATAAGCGCAATATCTTATCAAAATCTGCATTCAATTTCTTACTGTATTCAACCAACCTACTTCCAGGATTAACATTCGATAAGGCTAAAGAGATGTGATCCCTGAATCTTTCCTTTATTGGAGGATCATAAAAACTATAAAGAACCATTATATGAATACTTCTTCAGTATACGGCAATTTTACTAGAAATTTAAATCCTTCTAATGAATAAATTACTGCTTCCCTCTCGTATTTAGGACATACCCTCTCTTCTTTACCGTTAAAAGCTTTTATACAATTTTTGCTCACATAACTAAAATTTACTGGAACTTCTATACCGTTACTTGACACCGCAGTTAAAATATCTCCATCCCTCACCAAACTTCCGTCCATTTTAATTAGAAGATCTATAGCAGATTTAGAAGGACTACTCAGATTCGTAATCACACTAACTATATCCCTCTTTAAATTATAATCTACTTCTGGAGTAGAATATACATAATCAAGAAAATTTTCGTAGTCAATATGAAGATTAACGTCATTATTAGAACTGGAATAACAATGGCATAATTTATTTCCTTCTGGGTAATTTCTTTCGTGTAAAGTTTATACCCCAGCATTATACCAATACTAAATGCAAGTACATACTCAAAAAAATAATTAATAAGCGATA
>Ga0080003_1001318_pt1 | contig 13429 bp, 13 predicted proteins | sample JossMetagenome_FD_69206 | JGI IMG/M metagenome (GOLD analysis project Ga0080003, IMG submission 69206) | Hot spring microbial communities from Joseph's Coat, Yellowstone National Park, USA - JC2_E (SPADES assembly) (version 2) | ecosystem: Environmental > Aquatic > Thermal springs > Hot (42-90C)... | reverse complement strand
AGAATTGGCCTAGTATTTTAGCGCAACTTTCAATCTATTATGAGGATATAGTTGGTAAATGTATATGAGAATGCTGTTAAAAAAGGAAAACGTAGGTTTACACAAAAGACTTGACAAGCCCAGCGTATTGTTTGAATTCCTGCTTCTGATAAGCCCCAGTATTTAACTTTACCTTCTTTTATAAGTTCTTTAACAGTCTGTGCTACTTCTTCTATTGGTACATCGGGATCTACTCTGTGTTGATACAGCAAATCTATAGCATCTACTTTTAACCTTTTAAGCGATCCTTCCACTGCCTCTTTAATATGTTTTGGCTTGCTGTTTAGCCCATCCATCTTACCATCTTTTATGTTAAAACCAAACTTTGTTGCAATAACAACCTGATTTTTAAATGGAGCAAGAGCTTCACCTACGAGTTCTTCATTTGTAAAAGGGCCATAAACTTCAGCTGTGTCAAAAAAAGTTACACCATGTTCAACTGCATGGCGAATTAATTTTATCATATCATTTTTATCTGCAGGCGGACCATAGCCATGACTCATACCCATGCACCCAAGACCAATTTCTGATACCTCAAGCTCGTAGCCTAGCTTTCGTTTTTTCATAAATCCTCCTTCTTATTTTTTTGTTTTTTATATAGTAAATTAATATATGCACCATTGTCAACTAAAAAAATTCTGATTTTTTATTCCTCACTTATACTTGCCTTTTACGAGTATTATTAACACCCATAGGTTTTTATAAGACTAAACTTGTATGCAGTTTTATAGTAAAATTGCAAAAGTAAATATCTTCTCCTTTTGTCTCTCTATCGCCTTTAACCTCTCGTAAAATAATACTTTTACAAAATGTTTCAATACAAGGAAAAGGGTGAATCAATTTTTATTGACTTTTTATGCAATAGTCATCAAATTACTACAGTAAGCTAAATAAGGAGGCAAGGATGAAGTATAAAAAATTAGGTAAAACGGCTTTAAAGGTATCTCAATTGTGTTTGGGGACAATGACTTTTGGTTCTAATTTTAGAAACATTGGCACAGTAAATGAAGAGTTGGCCCTAGATTTGGTAAAAAATGCTCTAGATTCAGGTATAAACTTTTTTGATACAGCAGATGTGTATTCATTTGGCGAATCAGAAATAATCTTGGGCAATGTTATAAAAAGATTGGGCTTAAAAAGGCACGAGTTAATCATAGCTACAAAAGTAAGAAGCGCAAGCACCCAAGAGGCATTTGAAAATAAAGGTGACATGAACAATATTGGTCTTTCAAGAAAGCATATTATTGAAGCCTGCGATGCAAGTCTAAAAAGACTCCAGGTTGACTATATTGACCTTTATCAGGTTCATGGGTGGGATATACTAGCAAGTATAGAAGAAGCGCTTGATGCACTAGATATGCTTGTGAAAGCAGGCAAGGTATTATATACAGGTTGTTCAAACTGGTCTGCAAGGCATATAATGAAAGCGCTTTATTTATCAAAAGCAAACAGGTGGGCCGAATTTGTATCTTTGCAGGCGTACTATTCTTTAGTTGGTAGGGATGTAGAGCATGAGTTGCTTCCTCTTTGCGAAGAAGAAAATTTAGCATTTTTGCCATGGTCGCCTTTATCTGGAGGATTTCTAACAGGGAAGTACACAAGAGAAAACCCAAAACCCCAAAACGCTCGCAGAAGCGGTTTTGAGTTTCCGCCAATAGATGAAAGAGCCTATGATGCAATTGAAGTGTTAGATAAGATAGCAAAACAAAAAAGTGTTTCTATCGCACAGGTAGCTTTAGCGTGGCTTTTGAGCAAACAAGAAGTTACATCAGTTATTATTGGTGCAAACAAGATGAGTCAACTGCAAGACAATATAAAGAGCATACATGTAGAACTAAGTGATGAAGAAGTAAAAATGCTGGATAACGTTACACAACCAAAAACACTCTACCCTCAGTGGATGTATGAGATGCAAAACCAAAATAGGGATAAATTGGAGTATTAAAGGATACAGGAAATGGAGTCAAAATTACAAAAAGCGCTAAACCTAAAATATCCACCTATTGCTTTACTATGGAGCGATGAAAAACCAAAAAATGCCATGCAATTTAAAGAAGGCAAATGGGGCTGCGTGATGTTTTTATACAACAACGCACTGAAAGGCAATGTATCTGTAGCAGATGCAAATACTTATGGTTGCTGGGGTGGTGGTGTAGGTTTAGGCTTTGGCAACCAGTATACTAAGTTTCCAGGTGGGATAAGCGGGTTTTGTTACTTTTTGTCCTACGGCAACAAACACAACAAAAAAGCCCAAGATGTAGTAAAACAGCTATCAGCATACAGTCACTCTTCTTTTGTAGAAGATTTTGTTGAAGGCGAACGCTATGTAAAAGATCCAGATTTAGTTAATCAATTTGTCTTAAACTTGCCAATGTTTGAAGTTCCAAAAAAATATGTAATATTAAAACAGCTAAGCCAGGTAGAAGATACCGAAGAACCTATTTTAGTTTCTTTTTTAGTTGATGCAAATCAGCTTTCGGCTTTAGTTATATTGTCCAATTACGATAGAAGTGATTTTGAAGGAAGTATTATACCATACGCTGCTGGCTGTCAAACACTTGGCATCTTTACATACAAGGAGTGCTTTTCTAACAATCCTCGATGTGTTGTAGGATTTACAGATATATCGGCGCGCAATTACATAAAAAATGCTGTTTCGCCTAATTACTTGATGTTTAATATGCCGCTAAAGCGATTTTTACAGCTAGAGTCTTTTGTGGAAGGTAGTTTTTTGGAAAAGACTACATGGCTATCGTTAATTAAATAGTTTATCAAATTCTATTCTACGATAACAGAACTCTTTATCAAGCCAAGAATTTCTAATTTTTTGTCTTCATTTGCTCTATTTGATTTCAAAAATTTTAATTTTTATACCAGTGCTCTGAATATTTGTTATTGTTACACAGCCTAAAATCATATATGATCCTTTATCTATATAAAAATAAAAAAATGAATAAGGCATCTTGAATAAAATATTTATGCGATAGAATGTTTTGAGTAATTACCTACTTATTTTTTCATTTGTCAGTAAGAACTGTTAAACAATAACGACCAAATTGTCTTACAAAATAAATTATTATTCTTACACAAAAATAAATTTACTCTGATTTAAAAAAAAACAACCAGAGTTTATGATATTAGAAAATTTATTTAAGGAGGTAAGTTTATGTCAAGAAACTTACAGTTTAAGGATTTCTTGCTATTGATGCTGATAGTGGCACTAAGCACACTAAGCTTTGTAAAAAAAGCAAGAGCTATTCCTTCATTTTCGCGTCAAACTGGTTTATCCTGCGATGTATGTCATACAGTATTTCCTCACTTAACACCTTTTGGTAGAGATTTTAAACTTCACGGCTATACTTACGATTACTCTAAACTCATAAAATTCTCCCGCAATCAATACAAGCAACAGGCTAGCGAAGAGGGATTTTTGCCAAATTTAGCAGTTAATCAGATACCAATGCTTTCTTTGCGTGTAAAATCACAATATTCCCACATGAAAGGTGGCTCAAATGTACCAAGCACAACGCATTTTAATTGGGTCAAAGGTTCAAGCTTGTATTTTGCTGGCGAAATAGCACCGGATATAGGTACTTTTACTGAGCTAACAGGCATCAATGATCAAGGTGGCTCTCTTACATTAGGCGGATTTGATTTGGCATTGGTTGGTCCAAATGAAAAATTAGGACCATATAACTTAACATTTGGCTTAAGAGGTGAAGATATGGTGGGCTTTAGCGATCCAACAAACTCGGTTGGCAACTGGGGCGCGCTATTGCATGGTTTTTCTGGCGGTATAAGTTCAAGAAACAGATTTTTTGAAGCTTTTGCGCCATCTCCCTTAGAAGGTGGTGAAATTTACGCTATGCTTGGAGGTTTTACACATGGTGGGTTATATGCTGCCTTTGGCTTATATCACCCAACTAGCGGTCAAGTAGGAAAAACTTCGCCAACCTATGTTGCTTTAACTGATCCTGGATCTGCTAGTGCTACATTTGATGGAACATCTAATGTAGATGAATACGGAAGATTAGCTTATTTCTTTCCAGGATTTGATCATATTTATACAGAAATTGGAACATTTGGATACTTTGGACACGAAAACATAACAGCTAGCGAGGCTCTAGGCAATGGAGAATACTCTGATGCAGTTAGAGAGTATGGCCTTGATGGTCAATTACAATACATAGATTCACACAATCTTTTTGAAATATTTGCTTCTTTTATACACGATAGAAATGGCTCTTTCTATGGGCATGATATTTATAACGGACAACTAATTAACGGTTCTGCTGTTGCTGCTAATAACTTTAGCATCAATGCAGACTATTACTACAATAGAACCTATGGTATATATGCAAAATATACCTATCAACATTCATCTGAGCTAAAAGATTTAAATGTATCAGGTGAAGCAGTAGGTCTTTCGTGGTATCCATACCAAAATGTCAATTTAAGACTCGAAGAAGATGTTTACAATAAAGATAACCCTGATGTTGCGGCTACTGGTGGAAGCGCGTCTGATTATGATACAACCAGAGTGATGTTACAATACGCTTTCTAACTTTTTCATACTTAGCCTGCCTCCTTTTAATATACAACCCCCCCAACATACAGGGGGTTGTAATAAAAATTCCTACAAAAAATCGACTATTTCTTATTTAAAAATCCATAAAAATGTATATTTTAATCAATAAGTAACTTAAGGAGGTTTTGTATGAAAAAGTATTTATTTTGTTTTGTTGGGTTAATGCTAGCTACCCCTGTTGCTTCAAGCGCAGCTAATATTCAACATGGAAAACAACTATTTGAATCTATTTGCGCACCATGCCATGGTAGTAATGCGCGTGGAAACGTAGGTCCAAACATTGTAGATCAATCTGTTAAAAAAATTGAGTGGGCTCTTAATAATGTTGGTATGATGAAACCTGTAAAGTCATCAAATCCACAGCTTAATAACGTGCAAAATATAAAAGATATATCGGCTTTTTTGCATACACTTAAAAAATGAGGTTTTTATGAAGCATAAACTCTTATTTGTAATATTATCGGGTTTTGTTGTATCATCTTGCTCCGCAGGCGTGGAAAATGGTCTTGTGTATCCACATACAAATTCGCCTTACTTATTTCAACAACCTAAAGAGAAAACTGGAGAAGAAATAAAAGAAGAATACAAAACAAAATCGAGTGAAGTTAAATTAAACGATGTATCTATTGACAACACAAAAACATACAAACAAACACATTTAATAAGAGAAAGAGTCTTCATAAGCGCACCATTTAATGAAGTATGGCAAGCGTTACTAAAATTTGCCGAGTTCAATAACTATCATATTAAACGTTCTAGCCTTAAGGAAGGGCTTTTGGAAGTTGATATATCCTCTAATGTAGCTCAATATTATTCTACAAGCTTACCTACACAAATATCTAAATACACAAAAGATAATTCTGCATTGAATGGGATTGTGGCTTGGAATTTTTATATGGTAATATTTGCTACACAGGTAAAAAATAAAACCCTATTAGAATTTATACCAAAATACTATATAATAACCTCAAGAACTCACAACGCTGAATATATGGTTCAATCTAATGGGTATTTTGAAAATAACTGTGTAGATTTTATAAAAAAAGAAATTGCATCTTATTAAAATTTTTGTGTGATTAAAAAGTATAGAATATCTTTATTTTATAAAGTCATATTGTTGAGTTTAATATTCATTTTAATCTCAAGCGTTGCTCTAGTACTTTTTGAATATTGTAAATTCCAAAGTAGTTATTATAAACTTTTTGAAGGTTTTGGCAAAAGAAAGGCGCAAGAGCTAAAAATGGAGCTAGCTAATCCATTAAAGCAAAACGATGTAAAAAGAATTCAAAACATACTACACGCTACAATTGTAGGCAGCCCATTTATAAAAGTTGCCTGTGTAAAAACTCAAACGGGTGAGATTTTATGTAATAAAAACAAATATAGTTATTTGTTTTCAGCGAAAGATAAAAAAATTGTCAAGTTAGAAAATACCAGATTATATTTGACTAAAACAAATATGGATAATTTATCTAGCATACTAATTGGAGTATCCTTAAGAGATGCTGATCTATTTTTTTTAGACTTTTTAAAAAAAATTATTTTACTTTTCTTGTTTGGTGGTTTCGTGCTTATTCTAATATCTATCGTATTTTTAAATACGTTTATAAAACCAATAAAAGTGCTTCGCAAAGCCATTGAATTAATTATAGATAATGGCGAATACCAGCAGCTCAAGGTTAATAAATTATTAAAAAACGACGAAATTGGATTACTATTTAATTCATTTAATTTAATGAGTTATAACCTGCAAAAGCACGAGGAGGAGATAAAAAAACAACAAAGCATAATATCGAATCTTATAAAAAGGTTAATAAGTATCCAAGAAGAAGAAAAAAAAGAAAATAGCCAGAGAACTTCATGATCAGCTATCTCAAACCCTGGTATATATAAAACTCCAACTTGATATGTTAAGAAGAAATATTGGTTATCACAATGAAATTACCTCTTTAAGCAATCTCATATCAGATGAGCTATCAAATATACACGATATATGTTTTAACTTAAGACCCATTACCCTAGATACACTGGGTCTTTCTTCTGCTTTGAATAATTTCGTAAGTAATTTGCAAAAAAACGCGAGTTTTAATATCCATTTATATACTACAAAACTTGATACATCAAAATTAAGTAGTGAAACTTCAATCTGTGTTTTTAGAGTAATCCAGGAAGCTGTTACAAACTCTATAAAATATGCAAACCCACACAATATTTACATACATTTATTCACTAATGACAATAAAATCATCGGCTACATAAAAGATGATGGTATAGGTTTTGAAATTAATGATACTGAAATACACAACAAACAACATTTTGGCATTACGATGATGAGAGAAAGGTGTGCTATTTTAAATGGAAAATTAAATATAATTTCAAAAATTAATAAAGGAACCATAGTATCGTTTGAGGTACCAACATGAAATCAATATCAATCGTAATTATTGATGATCATAAGATCTTACTTGCAGGCTTACATAGTCTTCTATCTTCCTATAAAGAAATTGATGTAGTTGGTTTAGCTTCATCAATCAAAGACGCCATATATATGATAAAAGATAAAAAACCCAAAATCGTTTTATTAGACATTTCTATAAACGGTGAAAATGGCCTAAACTTCATTGAACAAATTAAAGAGTTATCACCAGCTTCAAAAATTATTATTTTAACTATGTATGAAGATTATGAATACTTTAAAGAAGCCATAAATAAAGGTGCCTCTGGTTTTGTACTTAAAAAATCCATGGATGCGGATTTGATTTACGCTATAAAAAAAGTAAATAGTGGAGAATTGTTTGCAGAATCTCAGTTTATATCCCAAATGATAAGTAACAATGATACGCAAAACGTATCTGTTGAAAAACAACTATGGGACAAATTAAGTGATAGAGAAAAAGAAGTTATGGTAGGCTTTGCAAGAGGTTTTACAAACAGAGAATTAGCATTTAAATACTATATAAGCGAAAAAACCGTTTCTACATATAAAACACGTGCTTTTGAAAAATTAAACATAAAAAATAAATCTGATTTTATTAAATTTGCTTTAAAAATAGGTATTTTAAAAAACTAACTAAGGGGTTTTATGAAACTATTATTTTCAATAATGAGTTTTTCTTATTTATTTTCTGCTTTATTGATTTTTATTGGTATTACAATTAAATCGCAAAGACTCCAATTTTATGCAAAATTTGTATTTTTTGTGTCTTTTTTAGAAAATTTAGCTTATTTCTTTTACAGATGGCAAAAAGCTGGCCATATACCTGTAACTGATGCTTTTACTTCTTTTGTTTTCTTTGTTCTTTGCATCGCACTATTCCAAGTAATATTTATAAAAAAAAGCAATGGGTTTATTATTCTTTTTTCATCGATTTTAATAAGCTTTACATTGTTTGGTCTCTCCATCGCTGGGTTTAATGAAAATATACAACCGCTAATTCCTGCCCTAAAGAGCAATTGGCTAGCAATACATGTTATTACTTCTTTTCTTGCGTATGCAGCTTTTTCAATTAATTTTTTAGTTGGATTATACATCTTGTATTCATCAAAACTTAAAAGCGATTATATAATAAGTTCTTTCTTTTTTGGCATTTTATTATCTGGATTATTTACCTCTATTGTAAAATATCTCTTAAATTATAATATTTTGATAACAGGTGTTTTAATTTTCTTGTTAGTTTTCGGAGGATTAATATACTTTCACAAACCATATAAACCCGTTCCAAAAGAGGTTCTAGTTAAACCTATCTACATAGGTTTTCCATTGTTAACAACAGGGATTATTACAGGATCAATATGGGCAAAATATGCCTGGGGCGGTTACTGGAGCTGGGATCCAAAAGAAATATGGAGCTTAATTACTTGGATAGTGTATCTCATTTATATTCATTACAATGTAAAAGGCAAAAGCATGCGTTTTTTATCGTACCTTGCTTTAATTGGATTTGTGTCGATTATGATTACTTATTTGGGTGTAAACTTTATAATGCCAGGTCTTCACAGTTATGCGTCTAAATAAAGTATACAATATACTAAAATCCCTCAATTTAACAATATTCCTACTTATACTTATAGCTTTTATGATAGCTATATCAAGTTTTCAATCCTTGTATCCAACATTCTTAAAATCAATTGGATTTTATAATATTTATTATTCTTTTTGTTTTCAATTAACAATTATTTTATTTGTGATAAACCTTATAGCCTGCACCATTAGCCTTATCCCAAAAACAAAAGGCTTATTTGAGGTTCCTATTAAATCTCAAAAAAATTTTAAATTTAAAAATATCGAAGACAAAAAAGAGCACTTCAAATCTTTGTTAAAAGCCAAAAAGCTATTTTTTTACGAAAAAAATAATGTAATACTTGTTCACAAATACCCAGTAAGAAAATTTGCTGTATATTTTATACATTTATCCATACTAATAATTGCGGTTGGTGCATTAATAACAAGTCTGTTTGGTTTTAGAGGGGTATTAATACTAAAAAACAATAAACCCACAAATTTAGTTTACTTGGCTAACTCAAGCATGATTCATTTGCCGTTTTACATTGAAAGTAAAAACTTTAGCATAAAATACTACAAAAAAGGCAGCGTTCCAAAGGAATATAAAACAACTGGCTTTATTGTGAATAACAATAAAAAAATACAATTTCAAATACGTGTTAACCACCCATTTAAATATAGAGGCGTATGGTTTTATCAATCTAGCTATATACCAAAAAAGTCGCAAACTTTTATCAACATTTCTGTAAACAGCAATACAACCAAACTTTATCTGGATAAGCCACAAAAAATTGGCAATATTGTTTTGTACATAAAAAACTTACAATACTATAATTCAAAGTTTGTAGCAAATTTATATGTATTTACGCCGAAAGGTTTTGCAAACGGCTGGCTTTTTGAGAATCAATCTGTTAATGTTGCTGGAGATGAAATCCATTTTTTAAATGCGCATGAATCATTTGTTAGTATAATTTCTGCCTCAAAAGACCCAGGCAGTTATGTAATACTTTTGGGTTTTATACTTATTGGTTTATCGTCCTTTTTAATACTTTTGCCTTACAAAAGAAAAGTATATACAATTTTAAAAAAGTAGGTTTTTTGTCACATTACAATTCTTTGTAGGTAAAGTTTAACTTATTAATCAAAAAATTCCTATTTTAAAAAACTCTTTAAATATCTATACTAACAAAAAACAAGGAGGCAGGAATGGCAAGGTACTTAAAAATCTCATCAATTTTTTTATTTATTGGTGTTATTGTGCTAGGCTTTATAACTTATGAAATTCTAAGTAGTAACCAGAAACCCCATGTAAATATGACTATACTTGGCACAAAATACACAAGTCACTTTTTTGATGAAAAGACAAAGATAAACCTATTTTGGAAAATCAACAATGGTAAAATTCATTTTGCGCTTGAGTCGCCTGGTCAGGGATGGGTAGGCATAGGTTTTAATCCAAAAGGTCCCGTAATGAATGGAGCAGATATATTTATGGGTTTTGTAAAGGATGGAAAAACTTATATAAACGAAGAGTATGCTAATACACCATACAGCCATGAGCCTATAGTGCAAGCTGGGGGAAAAGATTGCATACTATCTTATAAAGGTAAGTCAATATCCAATGGTACAATTTTGACATTTACAAGAAACTTAAAATCTTGCGGTCTTCATGATAAAACTATAGAAAACAAAAAAATGACTGTAATGCTTGCGTACTCAGATGGAAAAAATTTTACAAAATACCATGGCCCAAATCATAATGAAGTACAAATTAATTTCTTCGGCAAAAATAAAAACCACAAATCTTACATGATTACATCTCATCTTACTTCCTATCAGATAGGTTTAATAGCCTGGGCATTATTGTTTATACTTGTAGGAATAATCGGGCTTGCATCATCTTTTGTTGAGAAAAATATAAATCATACAGAATATATTAAAAAAGATAATACAGGATGGCTTCCATTTTTCTTAATTATGCTTTTAAGCGGTGGAGAAATTGCATGTGCAATTTGGCTTATTGTAGAGTTGTATACAAATTCTGTTAACTCTATGATTGGCTTAACAACAGGTTTTAACTTTATTTTAATGGCATTGATTGTATTATTCTATAGAAAATTTTATATAGACGATGAAGTTATCGCGCAAGATATAAACGATGAAATTCCATGGTAGGAGGATTACAATGGATGAAATAAAACAAACTGCCAACCAAGAAAATCAAGTATGCCAGGCCTGCATCGCAAGAAGAAAAATATTAAAAGCAGGTATGGGCATTGCTAGTGTAAGTTTGGTTGGAGCAATGATAAGCACTTTTGGAACAATAAAACCACAAAGTTCGAAAGCAAATGAAAGAAAACCAATAACGGCAGGCGATAAACTAGTATATGCAATGGGGCCAAAAAAAGGTCAAATTATAACTCTTGATTCAATTAAATTAGACAAAGGAGCATTGGCTTTTCCATTAGGGAAAGAAGAGCATTTAAATTTAATAATGATTATTCATGAGGTTCAATCCGAATTTAAATCACCTACTCATTTAAGTTGGGTAATAAATGGTATTGTAGCATATAGCGCAATTTGTACACATATGGGTTGTACCGTTGATTGGCATCCAAAATCTCAAACACCAGCCCCATACCCACATATTTTTTGCCCTTGTCATCAAAGTATGTACAATATATTTGAAGGTGCAAAAGTAGTATCAGGGCCTGCTCCAAGACCACTACCACAACTACCAATAAAGTTGAGTCAAAATAATGAAATTATAGCGGATGGCGATTTTGATGGTCCAGTAGGCCCAATGGTATAGGAGGATAAAATGTATAAATGGTTAAACGAAAGATTAGATCTTGACAGATTTAGCAAGAAATTTTTAAGAAAAGCCTTTCCTGTGCACCCTACATATTTTTTCGGAGAAATTGCTTTATTTAGTTTTATTATACTTGTAATAACTGGCATATATTTATTATTTGGGTATGAGGCTTCTTCAAAACTAGTTCAAATTGGATCCAAGCACCTTCCTGCTGCGTATGCGAGCATACTTGCAATTAATAATCAGCCGATTGGTATGATAATAAGATACGTCCATCATTTTGCAGCTCATTTATTTTTAGCTTCTATAATGATTCATTTATTAAGAGTTTATTTTTCTGGATCATTTAAAAAACCACGTGAAATAAACTGGTGGATTGGACTCTTGCTTTTAGGCTCCGCTATATTTGCTTCATTTAGCGGATACTTGCTACCATATGATGCTTTTTCTGTAACGGCTACTAATATTGGCTATTATCTTGCTTCTCAAATTCCATGGATAGGCCATTCATTAGCAAACTTTGTATTCAATGGTGCTTTCCCTTCACCTGGTGTTTTGCCGCGATTTTTTGCATATCATGTTGTAATCATGCCCATTGTCATATCGCTATTGCTTGGGGCCCACTTAATTGTAATGATAAAACAAAAACATACGCAGCCTAAAGAAAATAAAGAGCATTACAAAGGATCAATACTAGGTATACCGCTTTGGCCACAACAAACCACAATAATGATATTTTTATTTTTAATGACATTTGGGCTTTTGTTCATTATTGCTTCTTTCTACCCTGTGCATCCATCACAATACTTTGGACCTCCAACCAATTCTACACCAATGGTAAAACCAGACTGGTATTTCTTATGGATTTATGGATTGCTTAAAATTATACCAAATACTTTTGTAATTCATCTTACAAAAAGTGCCGTTATAGACCCAGAGTCAATCGGTGGGATTATAATACCATCAATAATAATGCTTTTCATATTTCTAGTGCCAATATTGTCAAAATCAGATCAAAAAACTTATTACATGGAAACACCAAAAAGTTATCCTGTAAGGTTTGCATTTGGTATAGCTTTTATTGCTTTTTTTTTAACATTATCTGTTGTTGCATATCAAGAAAATATTGGATTAAGTATTGCGCTATCAAGAATTCTTGTATTGTTGATTCCTATAGCATCTTGGATTGCGTCATATTTTTTGGCAAAAGCAAAAAAATAAATAGTAACAAGAAAATGCGTTCCTTACTAAAAAGTTTTATAAACAACAATGGCTGGTGTTATTTTAAGCACCAGCCAAAAAATAAATGAATTTTTAAGGCATATTGAGGTATACCATTTCTTTTATTTTGTTATAGATAAATGTTAAAGTCAACTGAAATTCCCAACTTCTGTTGCTTTTATTTTCTCCATTTTTTTATTTATTAGAATTGTGCAATAGCTTTTAAAATATATTTTAAATTTACAATTTAGTATATTGTTTTATGTGGGTATTTTAGGTAATATCAAACTGAAGGTAAAAAAAAGAAAAAGCTTTTTATTGGCTTTTCGGAAAAATTGTGCCTGTCAAAGTGGCTTTTAAATAAATATTTCGTTTTTTTACCTACGAAATGCTAATGCAACAAAAGCTTTTAAGAAAATGTATAAATAAAATTATAGAATTTTTGAAAATACCCCATTTTTGCTTACTATATAATTCACTCCAAAATGACAAAAATAGACATTAATTTTTTATAGATATCCCACAAACCTGGTGTTCCCTGTGCACAAGAAAAGTGCCCAAAATGTGGCACTCCAATGGTAAGGGCATAGAAATTTTATTTTGCAAAAAAACAATTTTTCGCTTAGCGTAGTTTACTAAAATACCATAGGAACATAGCCATTATTAATAAGATTAGATAAAGGCTCACCTATGTATTCTAACTTAAAGCCTTTTTCTTTGTAAATTTGATCTATGCCTTTTTCTTTTGCAACGAATTTGCATG
>Ga0080003_1001315_pt1 | contig 13435 bp, 11 predicted proteins | sample JossMetagenome_FD_69206 | JGI IMG/M metagenome (GOLD analysis project Ga0080003, IMG submission 69206) | Hot spring microbial communities from Joseph's Coat, Yellowstone National Park, USA - JC2_E (SPADES assembly) (version 2) | ecosystem: Environmental > Aquatic > Thermal springs > Hot (42-90C)... | reverse complement strand
CAGAGAAGTGCACATCTACGGCTCGTTGAATGGCTATAAAATAGTAGGACAGGTTGATGAGCTTAGAAAGGAAGGAGATAAGGTAAAAATTGTCGAATTGAAAACGATAAATGAAAGCAATGGGTCAAAATTAGATGCAGCAAAAACAAAGCCCCACATAGTGCAGATAATGCTGTACAAAAAGCTTATAGATGATATTAGACAAAGAAAATACGAGCTAAGCAATTTTGCAAACTCTTACGGCATACGCAGGCTTAACCTTTCAGAGCCTTTTGAACGAGGGCTTAGAGCAATAGGAATAAAAGAAGAATTAATCAATATAGAAAAGATGTTTGGGCTTATGTTCGATGCATTTTATTCTATGCCAGAGACCAGCGATAAACTCGAAATATATTATATAGACAGGTTTAGTGGCAGGCAGGTAAGCAGCATTATAATTAATTATAATGAGGAAGCAATAAACAAAGACCTAGCATTTGCACTTAAGTACTGGATGGGTGAGCGCGAGGCAATGCCTGTGCCAAGCTCTGAAACATGGAAGTGCAATCTTTGCAGGTTTTATGGAAAAGAATGCAAGGTTTGGTGGAAAGGGTGAAAATATGGCAAAGGAATTTAGCAAGGAGACGTTAAGAGAGGAATTTTCTAAAGAGCCTGAAAAATACTATAAGGTAGAGCTGTTTGATAAGCAAGGCTTTGTAAGGAAGAAATGCAAGATATGTGGAAGGTATTTTTGGACTGCTGATGCCGACAGAGATGTTTGCGGAGATTCAGCTCATACTCCGTATGGCTTTTTCAAGGATAAGCCGCAGGAAATTTCATATGTTGAATTTTGGAAAAGGTTCTCTGATTTTTTTGAAAAGAATGGCCATGCAATAGTAAAAAGGTACCCAGTAGTTAGCAGATGGCGCCAGGACCTTTACTTTACCATAGCAGGCATTCAAGACTTTCAAAGGATAGAAAACGGCCTAATGAGCTTTGAATACCCTGCAAATCCATTGCTTGTGCCACAAATGTGCCTTAGGTTCAACGACATAGAAAATGTAGGCATAACTGGCAGACATTTCACCTCTTTTATGATGGCAAACCAGACAGCATTTAACTGGCCGCAAGAAGGCTATTGGAAAGACCGCACAATAGAACTGAATTTTGATTTCCTTACCAAGGTGCTTGAAATAAGAAAAGAAGACATTATATACCACGAAGATGTGTGGGCTATGCCAGATTTTTCTGAGTTTGGGCCTTCCCTTGAAAGCTTTTCAAAGGGGCTTGAAATTGTAAACAACGTATTCACAGAATTTGAGCTTGTCAATGGCCAGATGAAAAGCCTAAAAAACAAGGTAGTCGATGTTGGCTGGGGCTTTGAAAGGGCGCTGTGGTTTTATACCGGCTACGACAATGCATATGAAGCCACATTCAGAAGGGCAATAAAGGAAATAAGCAAAGAAAGCAATTTTGAAATTGACACAGAACTGTATAAAAAGTTTGCTTCTTATGCAGGCACTCTTGATGTAACAGAAATAAGCAACATTAAAGACAAAATAAACACAATACTAAGCAAAACAGGCATAAGCACAAGCGACTATGAAACACAAATAAAAAAGGCACAGGCTATTTATGCTACAATAGACCATGTAAGAACTCTTCTCTTTGCAATAACAGATGGTGCATTGCCTTCTAACATAGGCGGTGGCTATAACCTGCGTGTAATACTGCGCAGGGCTCTCGACTTTGAAAAGATATACGGCATAAGACCTGGACTTAAAGAAATAGCAGAGATAGTTGCAGAAGACTTAAAGGGAATATACCCTGAACTAAAAGATAGCATAGACACATTTGAAAAAGTAGTTAAAATAGAAGAAGAAAGATACAGAAGGACGAATGAAAATGCTAAAAAGATAATAGAGACGTTAATTGCAAAGAAGAACAAAATTGAAAGAAACGAACTAAAAACGCTGTATGAAAGCAACGGCATAACGCCAGATATGATAGTAGCTGTTGCACAGAATAAAAATGTAAGCGTTGAACTGCCCGATAATCCGTATTTGAACATAGTCACAAGCGATATGGTTAAAAAGGAGAGAGAAAAAGGCATAGAAATAAATACTTCAAACTTGCCCGAAACTATTCCTTTGTATTATGACTTTGCAACTAATGCAAGAGCAAAAGTACTGTATAGCGAAGGCAAATATGTTGTACTTGACAAAACTCCGTTTTATCCAGAGGGAGGCGGTCAGGTGGCAGATACAGGCACAATAAACGGCTTTGCAGTAGAAGATGTGCAGAAAGTCGGCAAAGTAATAGTGCATATACTGAAAGAGCCACACAAGTTTGAAGAGGGAAGCTTCGTAGAAGCACAAGTAGATGTAAAAAGAAGGCAGAGGCTAATAGCACACCATACCGCTACGCACCTTATAAGCGCAGCTGCAAGGCTTGTCCTTGGCAAGCACGCATGGCAAGAAGGTGCAAAGAAGGAGCCTGAAAAGGCGCACATAGACATAGCCCACTACGACAAGTTAAGCGAAGAGGAAGTTGAAAAAATAGAAAACCAAGTAAACGAATGGATTTTAAACGGCATAAGGGTTAAGGCGCAGATAATGAAAAGGAGCGAGGCAGAAGGCAGATTCGGCTTTGCCATTTACCAAGGCCATGGTGTACCGGCAAGCGAAATGAGGATAATAACAATAACCGACTTAGACAACAACCTGATAGACGCTGAGGCCTGCGGAGGCTTGCACGCAGTTGGAAAAGAGCAGATGCTTGGAATTGTTAAAATAATAAATACCTACAGAATACACGACGGGGTAGACAGAATAGAATTTGTTGCAGGTCCGGCAGCGCTCGATATGTTTAGAAAAGAGCACAAAGAATTGCAGCACATAGCTACTGCGCTTAATGCTGAAATTTCAAATGCAGAATCAAGGCTTGACGAGCTTAAAAAAGCAAAGGAAGCGGCAGAAAAGCTGCTGAAAACTAACAACGAAGCTATGGCGCAGTTGCTTGCCGAAAGCTACAAAGGCAAAAACGAGATAAACGAAACAATAGATGCGTCAAAAGATTTTCTTATAAGCATGGCAAACAGAATTGTGCTAAGCAATAAAAAGGCAGTAGTTATACTAAAAAACAAAAAAGGAGAGGTTATTTGCATCGCAGGGCCGGAATCTGGCAAAAAGGCAATAGAAGTGCTTAAAGAAAAGGTAAAGCGCTTTAAGGGTGGCGGCGGAGATAGATTTGCAGAAGGCATGCTGGTATAGGCAATAAAGAAATAGAGGAAAAGGCGTTAAAGAAAAGAAGCAAAATTTGCATTCAACAATAGGAGAGGCTTATGGACTTTTACTCGCTTGTTTATTCGATTGTCATATACCCTATTCTGTTTATACTGCCTGCGTATGTCGCGAATGGAAGCCCGGTAATATTTCATGGCAAAAAGCCGCTGGATTTCAATAAGACACTAAATGGCAAGAGAATATTTGGAGACAACAAGACGGTAAAGGGGCTTGTATTTGGCATTTTAAGCGGAATAATAATAGGCGCGGTTGAGTCCCTATTTATAAGCTACATGCTTGTCATAAGCATTGCGCTTGCGATAGGCACGCATTGCGGAGATCTAACTGGCAGCTTCATCAAAAGAAGGCTTGATATTAAACCTGGAAGCTCTATGCCGTTAATGGACCAGTACTTGTTCCTTGTTTTTGCGCTTGCGTTTGCCGTTCCTTTTGGTCATTTCCCAAGCCTCTACGGTCTTTTGTTTATTGTGATACTTACCGGCATACTGCACATAGCAACAAACAAAGCGGCATATATGCTAAAACTTAAAAAAGTGCCGTGGTAGATAACAAACCAAACAAGCCAAACAAGCAAACAGACAATTCAAAGCTAGAACGCTAGAACATGAATTGGTCGAAATTTTCAGCACTCACGAGCTTGACATAGCCATAATCTATTGAAAGCTTTAATATTTCTGCTTCTTTTGTGCACGCACGATAAAGCTTATTTTCAAACTCTGCCTTGCTCTCATCGTCAATGAAAAGTATAAAGGTCTTTGTGTTTGCATCAACTTCGAACCTTCTCATTTTGCCGCCAGCGTAGATTATTACCTTTGCCTGCCTGCCTGCCTTTGTAACTATTGTATCTACATCAGGCTCCATATTCAGCTCGGTAAAGAGCATAGCGTGTGAAACACAGTAGTCTCTTAGCATTCTGAAGACTGTAAGGTATTCTATGTTTTGTTTCGAAAGGCTCACCCATGATGCTGGCGCATAATAGCCATGGCTACTTACCACATCACCAGTGTTAATGAGCTGGCTAAGGATCTGCTGGGCATTTTGAGAGGTTATAGAAACCGGCATGTTATTGTATCTTATGTATTGGCTTACGCCGTTTTTTATCTCTCCTATTGTCAAAGGCATATAGCTCCAATGGTAATAGTAGTTTACCCTTTCAAAAATGTTCATTATGTCGCTGGCTTTGACCTTTACTACATCTTTCTTTTCTGAAGGGAACGATGGGACATCTATATAGTACTCGTCTCTGTTAGGCGGCTTTAAAATAAGGTTGAGCATAACCACAGCAATAACAACAACGCCGAACTCGATGTAAAATGTAGGCAGATGCAAAACTTCCTTGGAATAGGTAGTAGAATAAGAAATTGTTTCGCCAAACATATTAAACTTAAACACCTGCTTGCCATAGCTTATAATTGTGCCACGAGGCAATGCATAAATAAGCGTTCCGTTTATTATAGAACCGCTTGTGTTGTAAACTCCGTTAAGAGTTGCACTGAAGCTTGTATTACTTACCGGCACGCCGTCGCTGCTTATTTTAAATACAAACGTGCTGTTTTTGAAATCTAGAACAACAGGAGTTATGGTAATTGGTGCCAATGAAAAAATAGCTGCAGAGTAGTTTCCATTAGTTGCGTTTCTTAATACAGCAATGTATGTTCCGCTCGGCATTTTAAAAGAGATATATTTGACTAAAGCAATTCTTCCAGGTGGAAACTGGCCTTGAAATGGAATAGAGCTGACATAAGTTAGGTTTGAATTGTAGAGGTCTATGTGTAGCATTATTGGAGATGAGGAATTGAGGCTTACATATACCGGAACGCTCTGCGCTTCTGCCACAACAGAAGGCAAGCCTATTGTGCCATTGCTTATATATTTTTGTCTAAAGGCGGCAACACGGTAGACCGTAGCAGTTGCATTTGACGCTGCAAGCCTTAAAACGGAATAGGAATTATTTAGGGTGCTTTTGCTGCTTATGGGCACGGCAGTGCTGTTAGTAAAAACGCCTACTGTGCTACTGCCTATTGTTACATTCTCATAGCCATAAGCCAGCATGTTTATCCAGAATGCACTGCTGATTGCAGCTACCAGAGACGCTGCAAAACTGCTTGCATTACGCCATGCAGAAGTTGAATAGTTTGAAAAGGCGATCATTGTGCCGTTTGCAGAATTAACATAAGTTATGCCCTTGTACAGATAGCCTTTAGAAAAAAAGAAAGAAGGCTTGTTGAAAATCTTAGAGCTTAAGGCTGCCTGAAGATTAGAGGCGTTAGCCTGCGCCATAGGTGCAGTAACTAGAGAATATGCAGCAAGCTTATCAGCAAGGCTTGGTGAAACTTGGAAAGTCTGAAAGATGACCCCGTTTCCGCCCAGGGACCTGTTAAAGGCTTGGCCTACATATATAACAATATCTCTTCTGTCTAGCAGCATGAATATACTTTGGGAATAGTTCTCCAGCATAGGAAAAGGAATAAGCCCTGAAGGCACAATAACTATAGAGCCGTTTCTTATCTGCGATAGGTTTTGCATGCTAATCATGCTTATGCTACTAGAATTAAAGATAAGCCCATAATCGGCTAAGTACGAGCTCAGGTTTTGGAAAACAGATTGCTCGCTAAAGCAGCGATAACAATAGTTGCTAACATTCACCAAATAAACTTGCCTTATAGGATTGCTCGCATATGTTGCGATTGAAATGTTTGCGCTTGTGGCATTGGCAACAAGATAGTTTACCAGCGCATACGCGGCAATCGACTGTGCGTTGTCATAAGTAAAGTAATTGTGGCCTATCAAGTTGATGTGCAAATAAATAGGGCCTACGGCGTGAGGAGCAACAATAGACAATTTTGCAAGAGCTGCCCTTGACATTATTGCCAGCAACAAAACTAATACAATAACAATTACTATAATTACAACGGCAACTACTGCCCATTTTATAGCGCGCATTTCTACCACATTATGCAGACTGCTGCTTCTTGCTTACTAGCTTATCTACAAGCGAGGCGAAAGCCTTGGAAAGTGCGTTTTCACTCTTACCTATTGGCTTAACAATCCGGTAAACCTTAATATACCTGTATTTTTGGTTTATTGTTACACTATACACTGCCACTACACCGCCTTTTAGCCTTTCAATTCAAGGTACCCAAGGCTTACCATTTTGTCTAGTATCTGCTCAACTCTAGGCTCTGGTATCTTGTATGCCTTTGCAAACTCGCCTATATCGATTGTGCTGTCGTGCACTTCAAGCCAGTCCTCCACCATCGCCATAAGAGCCTCATCAGAATAGGTCTGAAGCGCCTCAAGCTGCGCCCTTAGCTGCTTGTTCTCCTCGCTAAGCTGCGAAGCCTGAAGAGACAAGTTTCTGTTCGACGCACTCAGTTCGTTTAAAAGCTTTCTAAGCTCTGAATACTCCAGAAGCAGGGCGTCGTACTTGTTAAACAAGGCACTGTAGCTTTCGCTCATGCCGTTTAGAAGGTCTGTTATTGCAGAGTCCATATACTGAAAGAATTTCTGCTCATCGATTTTGAAATCCGGGCTTAGCAGCGCCAACACACTGGCAAGGTTTTTTAGTACAGTTACTCGTCTAAGCCTATCGCTTGTATTTGGTATTATTGAATAGGTAAGCACAACGCCTTCTTGCCTTATCTTTATAATGTAAAATAGAAAAGGTTGCTTCTTGACATTCCTGCTTTCAACATGTATTGCGGTGACTTCATTGTCTCCCTTTGTTACTTCATAGAAAGGCACTTGTGAAAGCTTTGCAGCTATAGAGTCGAAAGTACCAGTAAGTGAGCCTGCAAAAGATACTTCCTCTACCTTAGGTGCAACTTCTTCTTCAGCCACCGTATCGCCACAAGGCATGCCGCAACGTGCATTGCCTACATGTTTTATATTTGATGTATATACTTATATTATTTGCTTACTATTTGCCTACTCGGCTTTTTTCAACTTTGATTTTAAGCTTGGGCACATAGCTGAGGAAGGAAAGAAGGTAAAGGAAAATAATAAGCAGTATGCTGACTCCTAATGCAAAGAGCTTGTCGGATGAGACAAGCACAGTAAATATCAAAAACAAAAAGCCAAGAGCAAGATAAGTCTTAACCCTAGACTCGTATTTCTTCCTCTCATCCTTATACTTCGCGTAGCAATCCTTACATACAACAAGTCTGTTGCCTTTTTCATTCTTTGTAACATTTCTTTTGAACCAGCGTATGCTTTCTAAAACAAAGTCGTTTTCTACTTCTATGCCATCTTTTTCCTGTCCGCATATTATGCATACGCTCTTTGCCATAAAAACCCTGCCTATCTTATAAGCTCAAGCTCTACCAGCCTGCCGTATTCTTTTTTTATCCTTTCCTTGTCAAGTTCATCCATCACATTGTTTATTGTTATATCGTCAAGGCCTATTCTCCTTAATACATTTACTACTTGATCGCTTTTAAGGCCTATCTCTTCAAGAAGCCCTGCAAAAGAAACAGCGTTTATATGCCTATGCTGCTTGTTGAGCTCTGAAAGCAGGCTTGCTATATTTTTCTCGCTTACTCCAAGCAGTGTAAGCATTCTGCTCAGCTTTATACGCTCAACTGTAAATGTAATTCCCAAAGCATCACTTTATTGCATCGTGCTGTGCATTACCAGCAATTGCTTCTTTTATTTCTTTTCTCAAGTTACATATATAAAAGCGCGGGTTATAAGCTGGTCTGGTAGCCCCAGGCTTCGCAAAAATACTACGATTGTTTCTTTGTTAAGCTTTTCGTTAAGCATTAATTGCACCATAGTGCGTATATCGACAAGCCTATTTTTCTCATCAAGCTGCTTGAAGATGTCTGCAATTATTTCCGAGCCTATATTGCTCTCTATAAGCTTTGCATTCAAATCTGCCTTTTCTAGGAAGTATTCTTTTTGTACAGACTCATCATTCAGCTCGCTCTGGCTCAGAATTTCAGAAACATTAATAGTGTAGACGTCAAAGGGCATTTCGCCAATCACGCGGTCGAGCAGGAAAATGTCAGGAAACTCGACGTTCATCTGGAATGACATGTCTACTGCTGCCTGGCCAACTCCAAATTTGCTTATTTCTGTCCTTATGAAATCAGAGAAATTGAGAGATCCTTGTAGGTAGTTGAGGAAGCGCTCGAATCGAATTCTCAGCATTATAGCTGTGCCTACGTTGGAGAATATGGCTTCGTTTATATCAGTAGGGTTTTGCGAGGCAACAATAAGCCCAAACATATATTTTCTACCTTCTCTAATTATAGTTACTGCGTCGCTACGCTCATCGCTTGCTATTTTCCATGCTTCGTCGAGCACAACCAAGGTCTTTAGCCCCTTAGATGCAGACCAGCCTTCCATTCTCATCTTCTCTTTTAGCGTTTGCAATATAAACAAGGCGGCAAGCGCTCTAAAGCGCTCATCAGGCAAGCCAGAAAGGTCTATATCGACAAGCCCTGATGTTGCTAGCCTGCCCAGGTCTATAGTGCTCTTTTGTGCAAAATAGTCTTCGCCCTCCCTGGCGAACTGTCTCAGCCTATATACTGCATTTTCGAGCTCTGCTGGATACTCGTAAGTACCTTCTTGCAGCTTTTCCTCTAACAACGCAATCACATCTTTAAGCGTAGGTGCTTCCTTCGACGGGTTAGGCAGTTCTGCAAGCTCGAAGCCGGCATTCACATAAGCCTGCTCTATTGCCTCTTCTGTGAGCCTCTTCTGCTCAGGATACTCGCCAATATCAGTAAGTATTTCAAAAGAAGTAATTATCTGCTTTGTCCTGTCTAGCGGCTTCATGCCCGACAAGTCCATTATGTTTAAGTAATCGCCCTTTCCAAGTGAAACCACTGTTCCGCCGCTCTGCTTTACCCAAGCTATGTACTCCCCGGCCCAGTCTATTATTATTGCATTTGTATTCCACACATAGCTTGCTCTTGTTAAAAATGTTTTTACAAAAAAGCTCTTGCCTGCGCCAGTTATTCCTACAACCGCAATATGTGGATTTGTAAGGTTTGCAAAAGTCCAGCTGAAAGGTACGTTGAATATCTTTGTTATGCCTATAAAAATTGAATTTGTAGGGTCGTTGAGCAGGTATTCATGTGGGGGCTCTGGAGGCCTGCTAAACACAACTCTCTTTCCCAGCTCGTTGCTCATAATATTCTGTATTCTTAAAAGGCTCATATCACTCACATCATATTTTATTTCTGCACCGAAAGCATAAGTTCAAGCTCTTCGCGTGGCGGTATGAAATAGTTAAGCCGGAACAGCAGCAATGCCTCTCTGCCTACCACTCTGACTATGTTCAAATCAAATCCGCTGAACATTGTCTGTAGATGGCTGAGCTGGTTGGAAAGCGTATCAAGAGCTTCTTTCTCGCTAACCCCTACAGCGGTGCTTTCAATATACATTACGGCATTAAGCGGCCTTTCACCGCTTGAAAGCCTGTCAATCCTTGCCTGTACAATGCTAATTTGCCTTTGCAGGTCTTCTATCGTAAGCTGGCTGGGTGTAGAGGCACTCATTTCTTTCGAAAGCCTGTACTCCAGCGCGCCGCGCTTTGCCTCAAGCGTTTCCCTATACTGCTGTATATCTTCAGCTGCTACAAGTATGTTGTATTTAAAAGGAAATGTTACATTGCTTACAATGCGCTCCCAGGTATTAGGCGCCTCTGACAGCACAGCTTCCTCTTCCTCTTGCTGAACCTGCTCCATGGTGAATACATAGCTATATACATTGGCAGTGAGATAGCCAGTGGCATAATATATCCCATTTACGTATTTTACTACGCAATCGTTGCTCTTTGGTATATAGTAATCCTTTGCTGGAATCTGCCTTATTTTAAACATCTTGGTAAACAAACTGAAGACAAGAAAATCAGCATAATTTATTATAAATATCAACAATATTGTCAATAAGGCAAGAATTGCAATAACTATTGCAAACGCGCCATACGCTGGGCTTGCCGCAGCTACCAGTATTGCCAGCAAAGAGCAAACAGAAATATAAACTATAGTGTTTGTATCCACGCTAAACACCTATGGATGCTATTTTTTCATGCATCTGCTCGGTTATTGTTGCAAACGGAATAAGCTCCTCTGGCTCTATCAGATGCATAAACTCATTCGAAGGCATTACATATGCACTAACTCCTAAAACTGCGCTTATGCCCGCTGCAAGCTCATCTGCTTGTTGCAGTGCAATAGTTGTGGCTTCTTCTTCTGTGCCGCCCGGCGCAGTAACCATAACAAAATTGCCAAGCGCATTAGACCTTACCTTATTTATATTTTCATAAAGGTTGCGCCACATTGTAACCTCTCCCTTAGCCCTTTCTAACTCCTTTTGGTCTACCCCTTGTTGCTGTGAGTTTAGCTCGTTATATCTTTCCTCTGCTACATTCAGTTTGTCCCTTATTTCGCTTAAGTATTCGTCTTTGTTTATAACATAAAGCATCGTTGTAAATCTGACAAAAGATTTACTTATCGTCAACACCCTGCTAAATGCCTTTGAAAAGTCTATGCGCTCCTCAGGGGTCATTTCAGTAGCCGACTTATAGATAGGTATTTTAATGAATGCGCTTGCATAAACCATACCGCCATATCTTACTATAATAGTATTTCCCGAAGGAGACAAGGTAAATGGAGCATCGCTATTGATTACAATTGTTCTATTCTTCATTTTTATTAGTGGAATCAGAAGATATGAATAGTACTTCGTTGAAAATGCAATAATGTCTATTAGGAGTGCGAGCACTGCAAATAGTGCCTTGATTGCTGGAAAAGGGGGAAGCAAGTAAATCAGCAGAATAAACAGAAATGAAATTATTATTGTTATTGCAAATAGATTTTTACCTGAAAAAATTGACATAGCATCAGTTTAGGCTCTCTACTTATTATAGATAATTAGGACAAATAAGTTATTTATTTTATGCTTTAGGTAGTGCCTACATACACGCGCCTCTGACTTAAATGCGCCGCATATACAAATAGGATAAATAATCAAGCAGAATAATCAAGGTCAGGGCTTTGGTATGTATGCACCGCAGTAGTTCTGTATGCTCGATTGGAATTGATAAGTGCTGTTTAGTATTGTATAGTTGTCTCCCGAAAGAATACCTTCATATAGCGTACTAACGATTGGCATTACTGCACTAGGAGACATGTTGAGAAGCAAAGAAACCATAGGCTGCGAGGCAACACCGCTTCGCATGACAGGCGTATAGTTTACTAAGACAAGGTCGTCTTTCAGCGGCTTTGCTGAAACCGTTATGCTTATGGGCGTTTGTGCACTTACATTTTCAAAAGAGGTTAAACCGGAAGGCTGCGTGTTGAAATATTTGGCGTAGGTTGCATTGTATATGCTTGCATTGCACACTTTATCCTTTATGTACAATGCCTTATAATTATTAAGGAGCACGCCAATTGAAGTATTTGTGTTTGCATACTGCTCTGCACGGACAAGAAGCTGATTGGTTTGGTTTATAGTAGAGGTTGTGGTTGATGTGCTAGTAGTTGTAGATGCAATAATGACTTTAAGCCCTTTGCTTGCGGCTGTGCCTATACTTACAGGGCCTATAAGTGATACGCTGTTGCTTGTTTGAATGTTGTAAAAGGAGGAAATGGGAGTGATGTTAAACATAACGCCCTTGCTACTGCTTGAAATCATTCTTATGTTTATGCTTGCACGCCTGCTAGCATTTACACTTACATTTACTTCTGTTGAATTCGTCATGTAAACCTTTGAAACAAAGCCATATAGCAATGGTAGCTTTGCAACATAAACATAAGCACCAGACGCTGTAGAATTGGCAACGTATACTACAAACACTGAAGAACCTTGCTTAAAATAAGAATAGCCGCCATTGCTTATGAAAACTTGAATTGGGGAAGTGAGCACACGAATGCCGGAGCTGCTTGCGAGCAGTGCAGCAACCACTATGATAATAATTACGATCAACGCTATAAATGAAAAGAAGCGCCTGGGGTTTGCGATCCTGTATTTATGTGAATACTTATATTCTTCTCCGCCTATTTTGCTGTTTTCTTTATCTAATGCCTTTGCATATTTTCTCGCCTGCATCGCCACACCGCTGTCTCGACTAACTTATACAAGATAAAAATAATAACCTTGCTAATACTCCATTTCGCGAAAAGAATAAATGCTTTGCATTTCATATAATAATTGCGACCAGCGGGCGAGCCAATGAAAAGTATTGAAGAAGCAGAATCTGATATAATAGCACTTATCAATGATAAGCAGGAAACAACATACAACGAGATAAAGGCTTATGCCGAAAGCCTTGGGATCGAAGAGGATATGCTCAAAAGAAGCCTTGAGGAATTAGAAAAGGCAAATGCCATTACATCGAGAAACAGCGGAGGTATACCTACTTATTACATGCTACAAGAAGAGCAGCAGATAAAGCGCGTATTTATAGTGGAAGACGATGAGAACATAAACACGCTTATGGCACTTTCAATAGGCAAGGGCTTTGATATTACCCAAATATATGATGGCAAAACAGCTATGGAGCGCATAAAAAATGAAAAGCCCGACCTAGTCATACTCGACCTTATGCTTCCAGGCATGGACGGCCTAGAAATATGCCAAAGAATAAAAACAGACCCAGTTTTGAAAGACACTATTGTGATAATAGTAAGTGCAATGGATGCCACATCAAACAGATTCAAGGGCATAAAATATGGAGCTGATTACTACATTAAAAAACCGTTCGACCCAAGCGAGCTTAGGAGCCTTGTAACCATATTTCTTAAAAAGAAAGGAAAGAGGTTTGATGCGTTAATAGACCTGCCGAATGAGGAAAGAATAACAAACGCTCTGGAGAATGCAATAAAGCAATCATCCGAAGAATACGTCATGGGAACATTAAAGGTAAACGGCCTCGGTGCATTTGCTGATAGATTCGGCACAGAAGCCGGCATAACAATACTAAGGCTTGTGTCTCAGCTGCTACAAGACAAAGTAAAGGACAAAGGCATATTTGTAGGATTTTTGAACAGCAACGACTTTGTAATCGCTGGAAATGTGGATAGCGTTTACAAGGCAGTAGATACGCTAAAAGCAGAATTCAGTGCAGTGTTGCCATTCATATACCAAAGCGAAGGCTACAAGCCGATAGAGAGGGGCATTGAAAGCGATTATACATCATT
>Ga0080003_1001314_pt1 | contig 13436 bp, 10 predicted proteins | sample JossMetagenome_FD_69206 | JGI IMG/M metagenome (GOLD analysis project Ga0080003, IMG submission 69206) | Hot spring microbial communities from Joseph's Coat, Yellowstone National Park, USA - JC2_E (SPADES assembly) (version 2) | ecosystem: Environmental > Aquatic > Thermal springs > Hot (42-90C)... | reverse complement strand
ATTCAGCAACAATTTTTCCTACAACAGCTTGCGGTATCGTTCTCACGCGGAATTCGATGGGTCTCTCTGCAGGCTTCCTTTTCTTCATAAAAGGCAAATTTACTTTAGGAAGTTTCATGTATTTGAATGCGATTGCAGTTTAAAAGCCAAAAGACTTTTCAACAAACTCAAACGTAAAGTTAAAAACGAAATACTTCGAGACGTTGAGTGGTTTCCACACTATATAGTTCTTATCAAACGTGAATGAACAAATGAGGCCCAACAGGAAATTGGTAAGGAAATTATAGTTTGTTTCCACACTATATAGTTCTTCTCAAACACAGTGCGCATGTCCACCTTCTAGTGGCAGAGTTTCCACACTATATAGTTCTTCTCAAACGAGCCTTTTGGCTAATTTTTATTAGCACTTCGTGTTTATAAGCTTTTTTGCGGCCTGCATTTTTACCCAGTCTGCCTCGATCATGTATGCTATTTATAAAGGTGGACTGGTTATAAAATCCTATCTATAGGACTTTTCCCAATACCATGGTTTCAAAATCGTTCTTGTTTGCTAATTTATAAATAAGGACAGAATCTTGGGTCAATCACTAAAGCAATTTCCTGATTCAGTTCTTCTAGCTGCGAGTTCTCCTTCAAATACTGAATTTTGACGCCAGTTCAAAAATCTTTGAATTGCTTGCAACATTTATCCCAAGGTTATCTTTCAAAGCTTTAGAGCAGAGTTTATACAGCCCGCCAATTTCCTGTTGGGCCTCATTTGCTATTCACTAAACCGTTAAAACCGGGGCCCCTAATAAATTTCTTCATAAGAGTGAAGCATTATACTTGCGGGAGTACTGTCTTTAAAAATCATCTTTATTAAAGGGTATTGCTTTTTAAATCTTATGCGGCTTATCATAAAATTTGACCCTCTTTTTACAGGGTCATATGATATTGTTAACAAGTATTCTTTACAGGGATTTATTTACAGTATGCTCTTGGGTTCTCCTTATAATAAATACCATAATTTGAAAGGGTTTAAGTTTTTTACTTTCTCTGACATTTCGCCCGTATCTGACTTTAAGCATGGCTCATACAAGTATTTAGTTATCTCATCACCTAACTCGGACCTCATTAATACCTTTTTTTGGCAGATAAAAGGGAAGAGCAAAGCAATAATTAATGGACTAGAATTTGAAATAAAATATATTAAAAGGTTCAAGCCGAAATTGCCTAAAGCATTTACTACAGGGAGCCCAATTGTACTATACAAGGATAATCTTAATAATGAATACTTTTCGTTTAGGAAGCAAGGGAATCTCGACTTTTTTTTGAATCGTTTAAAAGATAACGCCTTAAAAAAGTACCGTGCATATTACAACGAAGACATAGAGTTTGAGGAAAACATTTTTGACAGAATGGTGTTTAGAAAAGAAGTAGCAGTAAACATTTATAAGAATGGTACCAGATTTGTTATTATTGGGAGCGTATGGAAAATGTTGGAAAAGTTCGAAATTAAGTCTGAATACAGGAAGTTTTACAATTTTATAATGGACTGCGGTCTTGGAGAAAAGAACAGCCTGGGGTTTGGATTCATCAATCCGGTGAAGTTTTAATGATGGACGCCTATTATAAGAAACTTAACAAATTGGGTCTGAGAAAAGGCAACATTGAATTGAACTGTAAAAAAGGTGCATGGAGCCTCTAATGTCTTTTATTCTTTAGGCAGTAGATTTCCTTAAAGTCTTTCCTGAATCTATAAAGCGGAATGGCCACTAACAGTGTTTCCAGAATCAGTACGACAATAAGCAACCAGTAGTATTCTGGAAACACTTTAAGAACTATTGTGGTGAACACGGCGTAGAGTCCAACTATCAGTATTATTACGTTCAGCTTTTCTGCAGCTTCGGCGCTTGTAGATGCGTCTAATGCGGACAGCGCAGACTTTATGCCGTCAAGGGTTGACTTGAATCCATAAGTTTCAACTATCTTTTCTAACACTTTCCTGATGAGCGGTACTTGTATGTACCCAAGGTCGAATGTGAGGGCGGTTTGCACGTATATCTCTCTGGCCCTTTCTCTGGCTTCTCTAGCATGCTCTTCAAAATTCTCAAATTCTTTTAACAGCTCAGAGTACAGTGAATTTAGGTAAAGTAGCTCTCCTGCCAGCATCTCTATGATTAAAGCCCTAGGCAATGAAAACGTTAAGAATTTCTTAGCGTTCTCTTTTTTTGGATCCGGCTTGGTCTCTAGAATTAAAAGCGAGTTCCAGCTCAGGTAAAAGTTCATTTCTCTGCCTTCATATCCTACGCGATAATCGTTAAGCGCATTGTAACCCGGGCGAAGCTTGACCTTAACGCCCTCAAGTGTCCCCACTATAAAGTCGTCACTAGGCCATCTATCCAATGATAAGAGTAAAGAAGAAAAGGCGTTGCTCCTGACGTCGTCCCTCATATCGTCATAGATTCTTTTAAGATCATCTTCATTAATGTTTTTTATAAACGATGAAAAAATTAAAAGTATAGAACCTATCTGCAGGTCATGCAAGTCGTACAGGCTCCTTGTTTGATTTTTGTTGCCTTCAGAGATTACACGCTCAAGTTTTTCTGTATCTATTGGTTCCTTTGCACCAAGCTTTATTACATACTCTGCTAGATTGTCATGAATAATCTTCATAAAATTCTCAAATTCTTCTGTACCAATAAAGCTCTTCCTCATGTGGAAAAGCTTTTTTATTTTTTTGCTGAGATCTTTTTCAGGAATTATATTAGGCTCATTTTCTTTGGGGTTATCATTTTGGTTTTTCTTAAAATTCAACAATTCTGAATTGCTAAGGAGCATGATCGCATCAGCCCCGTAAAGCGTATAATTATCTTCTTTTAATTTTTGAAGCTCAAGCGCAATTATTAATGTTGCATATGTAATATCATCGCTTTTTTGTCCATCCTTTGTGCTGTTAGATTCACTAAAATCTATTAAGTTATCATGGGCATTGGCCTTGAAATGTAATTGTTGGTTATAAAAAGGCATAACAAAAAGAGTTACACGGTTGTAAAGCTCCGAAACGCTGTTGCATTCATGGTAGACGATGTCCCTTACCAATTCCATAAAGTCATTTTCTTCATCTTTAGAACGGAAGTTGATGCTTTTTGGGATCAGGAAGCTGCAATTGCATTTAGGGAAATGCATTTTCTTTAATGCTCTTTTATCTTCATCCGTTAAGTCGTTTTGGTTATCTTTGGGCTTATTTTGGCTATCTCCAAGTATAAACACATCTTTTTGTGTAATTAACATACCGTCTTCGGTAATTGGTATGTTATCGCTTTGTTCCAATTTGATCTCATGATACTCGTACTTTTTTTCTCTTTTAAAGAAACGTTCTACTCCCTCAACAAGCGCGTTAATCAGCAATGGGCCATATATGACCTCAACCTTTTTACTCTCTGCTCGCCCTGACATCTCTTTTCACCCTTATTCCTCTTGCAAACGCCACCAAAACTTCCCTTATTAATTTCCAATCTTTATAATTAAACTTTACCTTTTCGACGTTTGGCTGAGTCACCAAGTTTGACAAGTCGGCCATCACGTTAGACCTTTCAAAACCTGCGTGCGCTATAAGGTTACGCTCAACCTGCCCCGGGTCTTCCCCAACTTCATAACCGCCAAATATTGCTTCAAGGAGCACCGTACCCCTTCCCTTTTCGCGTATAAGGTATTCCATGATTTTATGCTTTAACTTTTGAAGCTCTATTTCCGCAAGTAAATGGGTTGGGATGCGCATCGAACGGAGCCCTTCTACTATTTTCTCTGTTTCTTCTAGGCTTAGTGGATGCCCTGGTTCGGCCCCAGAGCCCTTGACTAACCTCTTGATCCCCGAAAGTAATGCACGCGCTGACGCCTCCCAGCCAGATGGCGAAGCCTTCCAATCAGGGGCTTCACCTGCTAACATGGCCATGGGAAGCGGAAGAGAAAAAAGGATTGCTGCTGCTGAAGCCTCTGCAGAAGAGGAAAGGAAAGGGTCGATTCCTGACGGTGGTTCCTCTTCTAGTATGCGCCATGCAAGCTCCCTCATTGAAGAGTCTGGCCTAAAGGTGACTGATTCAACCCTGCTTACAGATCCCCTTGGCAAGCCCCCTCCCCATGCCCTTACTGACGATACTGAATAGACCTCAAGTATGATCTCATAACCCAATTGGGCAGACGCAATGCGGCATGCCCACCTGGCAGCGCTGTCTAAAGCTACTGGCAAAAAGTTAGGACCGTGAGTTATATCAAGAAGGACGCGGTCTGCACCAGAGCGTATTATAAAATCTGATAGCTGACCTTCAAGGATAAACTTAAGGTCTATCTGCACGCCATCAGGCCAAGGGACTTTGATATATTCCTGACAAGTGGCGATAGAATAGTGCGGCTGAGCAAAGTACGTTTTTATCAGCTCTTCGTCATGAAGACCTTCAGATATGACCTTCTTCAGGACCTGGACGGCTTCAACGTAAGCAGTGGCAATTTCCCCGTCAGAACTCTGAAGTTCCTTTGATATTTCATCTAGGCGCTTTTGCGCACTATCTCCTGGCGATGTGCCTTCAAGGTAAACAAGCAGTCCCTTGGAAGCCCCGTGCACCCTTGAAAGGGCAGAACCTGAAAAGTTTGCAATCACTTCTACGCCGTTGACTTTGTAAGTTGACGGCACATAGCCCCATGGCTCTCCAACTGACGCAATAAGAACGTTCATGTTTGCCTTTTAGCCAATAACACGAACTAGGCTCCCCCAGCTGTGATGCTTACCTGAAGGGTCAAGGTGCGTGCTTGTAGCCTTACCTCTTAGCAGCGAGCCTGACATAAGAGCCGGGTACGTTGGTCTGCGCAGGTTTTTTGCCATATCGTAACCTGTGCTGATGTATCCGATGTAAGCTGAATGTTTGCACTCTGCAATTTCAAAGTCGCCGACCTTTGGCTGCATCTCGCTCTCCAAGCTCTTAAAGATTTCAGCGCTAAGAAGCGCGGGCGATGCTAGCATAAAAAGCCCTTGTTCGCCGATCTTTGGAACGAACTTTTCAAGGTCCGAACCGTCCATTTTCTTTACTAGCGCAAGCCTGCCCTCCCCTCCGAACCTTATCAGAGCGGGCGTCTTGAGGTTAAGATTGACATTTACATTTATCGCGTATCCTACGTCAGAGGTGTTCTGTTCCTCCTTGTTTAACTCTCTTTGAAGTTTTTTAATATCAAACATGGCAGCTTCGTAAAGGTATCCTTCAATTGCTGCTTTGCCTGTGATATCAAGCTTAACCCCAACCCTTCCCTGAATCATGCCAAGCTCTAGTGGGTTTTTGAGATTATCCTCTTTTATTGCAAATTTGCCATCGCGGCATATTGCTTCATCGTTGAGGATGACTATTGAGCCTGGATACCTGTGAACTCCGATCTTCCCTTTGCCAAGGTAAAGAAGTGGCCCCCACATGTTAAAGTCATTTCCAAGGATGTCTAAAGGATCCCTTACGTTCGCAAAGTCTTTGCCTTCTGACACAATCTTAAGTGTGGCAAGGGCGCCAACTATTGTTGAAGGCAATGGAAACGGCTCAGAAAGCCCGAGAACTCTAGGGCCCTTGTACTGGGGCGAGTATTCGCCTTTCCACCTAAAAAGCACTGGCCCCAACGGTTTGAAAAGATACCACTCGACCAACTCTATCACCTCAAATGAGAGAGAGCCCTGAGGACCTCCCATGACACGATTGTCTGCCTTTCAATTTTTGATTCAACTTCGCCGTCCGCAGTCCTGCTAGCCTCCCTTGACACGATTGTCTGCCCTTCTTTAGCCCCTTTCAATTTGGCCTTAACGCTCAATTCGGCCTTAACGCTCTTTAAAGGTTCAAGGACTTTTAAAGCTTCAGAAGCCGCGTTTTTATTGAGCTCGCTCCTCTTTAATATCATTTCTAAGACTTTAAAGGATAAAGTTTCCCACTCCTTTCCTGAACCTCCTTTATAGATTCCGTACATGTCGATTTCTCTTAATGCGTCGTGAGCAACCCCTTTTGCAAGACATTTATCTCTTATTAGCCCTAACAATTTTGGAAGCGCACCATTCTCAGACCATACCTCGTAGATAGCCGGCAGCAAAGCGGCTTCCTTTTCCATATCTATCAGCGATTCGATGTGCCCGCTCCCCCTCAATATAAAAACCACATTCTTTGCCGTCGGATGATCGTCACCTTCTTTTTGCCAAGTAAAAATATCCTTTAATTCTATAAGATCGCCTGACATCTTCCAAGCAACGCTAAGCGGGTCCTTGCTGTGAGCTGCCAATATAGAATAACTCCTGCAATAGATTATATAGTTTCCATTATTCTCTTTAGGCTTTTTCCTCTCGTTATCTACAATAAATGATGTTTTATAATCTTCATTGCCTATCGTTTGTTCCTTGTTTCCATAGCACGGTTTAATCAGCTCTATGAGAGCTTTTATTACTACTGGAACTTCTCCTACGTTAGGGAAAATGGCTGACAAGTCGTCTCCACCTGAGTAGACGACAAAGCCTCCGTTCTTTTCTATAACTTTAACTGACGCCAGCGCCATTAGGGCGAAATCCCTGGACAAACCGATATATTTTTCAAGTTGAGAGTTTTCGCTGAAATTCTTGCTATTGTTATCAGTATCGCCCCTCAGAATGTAGTAGTGCGTCTTGTAGTCCCTTATACTATGCAACGTTTTCTCCACATCTCCGTATTTTTCTATAACTATTTTTTCTGCTTTGAGCACCTTTTCCCTAAGTCCATTTCCCCTAAGGTCTACTCCTCCTTTTTCCAAAGCTTCTATCAAGGCTTCTGCACCGGCCAGCGTAGCTGTAGATGGCCAGTGTGGCCATTCTACATTTTCTGGAACCCAGAAGCCCAATTCCTTAAGCACATCATTTAATTTATCTGGAAGCACGCGCTTCGCGGCGCAGTAAGGACAAAGGGGTTCGCTTATTCCGTTTTCTGTATGTTCAACAGCAGCGATGTTGATCCCGCACGTAGTACAGTACTTATAACGTTCATGACCTTCTTGATAGAGTTTTTCTGTTGCCGTCTGAGCAGAGCTTGCTAACCCATATCCATAGTCAACCCAAATTCTCTGCCATTTGCTTATTCCATTTTCCTGTTTGTTTCCTTTTATCAGATCATCGACAGTTACCTGCTCTACGCCGACCTCTTCTATGGGGAAAGGAGGCCATTCGGCTGCTTCATCTAAAAGGCCTTCCATATTCAATAATGTATTAAATTTACTTTGTTTACTTTGGATGTAACCTTTAAGGACGTTATATATGCTTCTCCAGGCATTTTTATAGTATGTTTCAATTTCTTGGTTTATATCGCTTATGTTTATGCCATAATCAGGTATCAAGAGGTCAGCCTTAGCTGGCAAAAGCGCATTTACAGGGAGCTGGGAATTTAGGTCAAGCTCTAGAATGTTTCTTGCAAACTTGCTAAGTTCTTTTTTAAGATTCGGGTCACTTAGCTTTTTATAAGCATAGTAAACGTAAAGCGGGTTGGCCCCTATGAAGGGGCTCAAAACCGACGATGGTCCATAATTTTCAATTATAGGCAATAACGTCTGCCATGCAAGCAAAGATCCAAGGTAGCTGCCTGCCCAAAGGTCCGACGTCTTTCTTGAGTTAGCGATCATATCCTGCACTGAAGATATCTTAAAGGTTACTCTCAGAAAATTGTTCGAGCCAGCTATCGCTGAAGCAGCATAAGATCTTTTCAATAAATCAAGAGGTGCTTTAGCTTTTGTCCACAGGACCTGATAGTAAGAGTAAAGATAAAGTAAAGCATCTTCAGGACTTTTAGCCATGCTAGCAACGTTAATGAGATCACCGTCGATATTAGATCCGTTAGCTGAGTAGCAGCCCCCGAGCTTTTCCCATGCTTTATAAGCATCGTTCAACCCGTCTTCGAGATTAAGAGCTTTAATTACGCTGTCGTTTGAATCCCTTAGCTTGCCGCTTGCCGGGTTGCAGAGTATCAACGCAGCGAGTCTCTTTTTAACTAAAGAAGGATCCATACTATTTCACCTCCCATTTTTCAATTTTCATCCTACCCATCCCCTTGCTCGTGCGCCTACCTATCCCAATAGCTAATGCATCCTCTATCATTGATTTGAGAAGCTCATCTGGTTGTGCTTCTAAACCGAGATTGCTAGCGATCTTGCCTAGAACATCTTTCCAATCATCAGTAACGCCTACAGCAAACTTCAATAATGTTTTCCTTGAAATCCCAAGGTAACGCAACGGCGTAGGTTTAACTTCATATTCTTGCTTTACGTTTGAAGTGTAATGCGGCGTAAGAACCATGAGCTCAACTGGCAAGTTATCAGGAGCTTGAACAGGGTAAGCATCTGTCAAAACGAGCTCACCTACGTGCTCTTCTGTGTCCTCAACAACAAAATTATTTCCTAGCAATTTGCTAAAAACCTCGTACTCATCAGCATCTTTATTTTCGGAAAGAACTTTCCCGCGGGCTTTGCCAAAAAGGTCAAGGGAAACTTTAAAGCCCTCCCTTTTCGCTTTTAGCGCGCTTGCCTTGAGGACAAGCGAACGCACAGCCCCTTTTAACTCGCTCGCAGGGATGTATGGCAGGTCAAGCACTGGGTCCCAAGACAGCCCGTACTCAGTGATCATGTCCATGAATCCCCTACCTGCTGTGATTGTTGATCTAACCTTTGCAGTAACTACGTAGGAATGACCGTAAATGTTCTTAAACGCTGATGCCAGCTCATCCACAGCTTTTCCTGCTGCGTCCATACTTTCTTTATATTTGTCGTGTTTAAGGACTTCATATATAGCAATACCCTCTGCAATGGTCTTTTCTGAGCCGAGAAACTGTCCTAGCCAATAAAGTTCCTTACAATTGCTCTTGGCTTGGTCAAAACCTGTTGCTGTATCAATTGCTTTCACGATGTTCTCAAGGTCTACGATAAGCTTGGGCACATATTCATAATCCATTAAAAGATTTTTAAATTTATTAACGCGATTTTTTAATTTATCCTGCAGCTCTCCTTTATCGCACACAGTTAGCCTACTCCCGTTTCTTCTGATCTTTTCCTCCAACAGCTTGGATATTTCCAATTCATTTTTATGCTGTTGCCACAGCGATGAAATTATTATGAAATCATTTAGAGCTTTTTCTACAACGCTCATATATATCGCCTGCTCCAACTGTTGTTACCGCCTGTATGCTGGTTAAAATTTGAAGGCGGCCTCCCTGACTGGCACCTTGCTATGTCATTCGAAACATACCTAAGTGCATCTTTAAATTCATTCCTTGGTCTTTTTGGTTCTTTATTATCATCTTTAACAAGAATCTCGCCTGTGTCAAAATCTCCATGATACAGCTCAATTAGCATTACGCCCTTCACTGTCTTATATACACCATATAATTTCTCCTCTTTTACGATAGGTGAGGCTATTAGTGGGCTTTGCCTCCTTTCATATATTTCATAATGCTTTGTGCCATCTCTTTCATATGGCTTTGCTGGCTTTTTCTTTGCTCTAGGCAGGCCTAGGACAGAGAAGTCCCCCCTCTTTCTACTCATAAATGCATTATTTATTATCTTCATAGCTTCAGCAATCTGCTTGCCGTTGCCCGGACACTGTACAGGGTGCACCATTTTCGTTATCTTATCAGCGCAGTTTTTGTTTAACAGGAGCTCCGCTCCCTTTGTAATTGCTTCCTTCTGATCCTCAACCTTACCACTCACAATCAGTTTTGCAATTTGTGCAAGATCTTGGTCTGAGTTTTGGTTTAACTGGTCTATATTTGGGTAAAAACGTCCAAAGCCTCTATTTGCTGCTTTTCCTATACCAGCATAAGCCAGCGTAAGCATTATAGCTGCAGCAAGCTTCTTTGCACTGTTGATGCTTGACCCCGAATCGCCAAATAATTCCTCTGCAGGCGCAAAAATTTTTACGTTAATGGTTAATCCATCAACGGGATAATCATACTCTTCTAGATAATTCCACTTATTCCCCATATGTCCTAATTTTACTCGGGTTAATTCTTTATAACTTGTATCCAGAGATGGCCTACTTGTGTTCTTTTCAGATGCATTAACTACGAGCCTCAAAGTCGAAGTTTTGGGCGACTTTTTACCCACATAGCCAAAGAGTTCTTCGACGCGTTTTTCTAGTTCAACATGATTAAATTCGCCATCTTCACAGGTCCACAAAAGATGCCTTACAAACCATTTTGTCTTGCCGTTTATTGTCTCAGCTGATGGATACCATATGTTATTTTTTTCATCCTTTACTGTTCCGTAAGGGCCGCCGCCCCACCAGGGCGTGACGGAATGGAACTCGCCATCAAAGGCCTTAGAGTAAACAATATCGGATATCATTAGTCCAAGGCCCTCAGTATCTTTTTGAGCTCTAGTAGACCAGGCAAAGCTTCGGCCTCAAGCACCAGCTCGTTCCTTTGAATATTATGCAAATTCTTGAGCAATGTGTCACGCACACCAGAGCTGTTCTGTTTTAACTCGTCTACCAAGCCATTAATTTTAACCTTTTTGAATGCGTCATCTAAGGGCCACGCGAGCACCAACGAAAGATAAGACGCATAACCCTTACCGCTTCTGCCTGCATCGCCCTTAAGATTTTCTGGAATTTGCGGTTCTAAACCTTTAAAATATTCTAATCCTTTATCAAGCAATTTCTCATTTTCTATTTTTGAAAGGAAGAACGTTATTGTTGAAGATAGCCCGTACTGTGAGATCATCAGGGGGAAATCCTCTGCCCTCCTTGTAATGGCTAAATTAGATTCTTCCTTCTGCTCGCTTCTTAGTTCTTCTACAAGCTTTACAAGCCTTTTAACTATATCATCGTTAATTATGTTATTGATGAACGACAATTCTCATTATTCCCCTCCCTATAGTCTCTTTTCCACCTAAAGGCATATAGAAGTCACCAGTCATCGTTTGTTTGAACGTAGCTATGTCACCCTGGGCAATCCCTAAAAACAGTGATCCCTGAGGTATGTACTCTTCTGTCCATAGCGCTCCTGAAATAGTAGTTTTCCGTGCCAGATCTAGCTTGTTCCTTGCAATACGTACGAGCGCTCTATCAACAAGGACGCTGGAATCTACCTTAGTTTCTCCTAGGTCAACGTAATTTGGGGCTACTGCAATACCGTTGCAGCTCAAGAGCTGGTAAAGAGATGGAGGGTTATTATTAAAGTTGATAGAGGTATTTTGGTTGTAAACTGGCAGTTCGGCGCCCATCACTCTGATTTTGTTGCCATTTGTACTATTCACGTTTTTTAAATCTTTGAGCAATTTTAGTAGACCGCTTACTGATTCATCGTTAAGCAGTGCAAGTAGGTCGATAGCTGAATCAATCATATAATGCGTCGTAAGGTAAACTGGTCCTCTATCAATTGAACGGGCTGGCACTAACAAAAGTTTAAGGTCTGTAACTGAGACTGAACCAATCCCTGAATCTGCATTGATATCAGAACCGAAAAGCTTCGAACAATTTCCACCTTCTTTTACCCGGTTAATTTTTTTTTCTTCATCTATCAAGAATGTTTCGCTGTTCTTTTTGGCACAGTAGTGTTTTAAGGCTCCTTTGAAAGACGATGAGTATATTACAGGGTAGTTCATAGTGTCTTTCTGAATGGGGAGATCGACGACACCAAATTCTTGACCAACACCTACGTGTACGGGCGTTACCGCGTAGGCCATTAAAAGAGCTATTTTTGAGTCAGAAGCTGTCATTAATTATATTATAATAAATAAATTATTTATAAATTTTACTGTAGCAAACTTTTTCAGTTGATCAATAGATATATCTGACATCCTCCCCGCCTTAAAAGGCGATGGTTCCTTCAAGGCGGATCACAGGTTGTCAGTATCATTTTTGCGTCTATCTTTTTCTTTTAGGCATACAAACAAGGGATTACAATCATGCTATAAATAATTATTCAACACAGCACAAACTTAAGTGTTCGCAGTTTTCATCGCCTTCACGGATTATTAAGCCTACGGCTTCGATTCTGCCAAGGCAAAATTGTATTTTATCCTTGAGACTTTGGAACTCTGAATATTTTAATGTCCTTTGCGCCAAGGGCTCTCAACTCCCGTGCTAAGTCGTATGCTTCTTGCTCAAGTTTAACAGTAAACGAATCTTCTATGCCGTTTTTTATACACGTTACCCTATATTCATAGGGCAAAGCTGCAATCTCTGCCTTTGTCATATACCTTTCTTCTTTTTTTCCAGATGGATAGCCAACAGCTTTTGCGAATTCCCCAGCTACAGGTATGCTCAGACCCCTTCTGTCCTTAACGGTTAGCTGTTTTTCTTCTCTTTTGTACGGCCTTCCTAGCAAATACGCCTCTACTTCTTCAGGCGTTTTCAAGAAAGCATTAGGCTGTTCAAAGAATTGCATTATCATTTCTTTTGCCTTTTCTTCCCCGTATCTCTGCACCATTTCAGGATATAGTGAATTTAAGTAGGCAATGAACTTCTCAAAGCTGTTGTACCTGCCGAGCAATGAGTCTTTAGGATAAAAGTATCGTAAACAGTTTTTCAAGTCCGGAGGTATTTCCATAATTTATTTACTTTCAGATTCAGTATTTAAACTTTCATTATCAAAAAATATGTTTCTTTAACAGCGAAGTTTCCAGAAGTTTTTGCCACCAATACTCCTTTTTTGTGCCTTATAACCAAAGTGGAAACTGTCTCCCAGTACCAGTCATACTCGGAGCTTACAAATGTAGCTATATTTCGGTCAGAGAAATATACCGTTAATATTCTTTCTCTCCACCCATTTTTTCCACCTCAACACCTACTTTCCATACTATATAGTTCTTCTCAAACTATAGTTATTTCAATAAAGGCGACGCTTTGATAAGAGTGTTTCCATACTATATAGTTCTTCTCAAACCAGAAAGAGACAGCGCGCATGTACATCTTTTAATTACTGAGTTTCCATACTATATAGTTCTTCTCAAACCTGCGCTATTTCTACACCGGCTATGCGTGGATTTTTGGGTTTCCATACTATATAGTTCTTAGTTCTTCTCAAACCGAGCCTTTTGGCTAATTTTTATTAGCACTTCGTGTTTATAAGCTTTTTTATGGCCTGCGCTTTTTACCCAGTCTACCTCGATCATGCATGTTATTTATAAAGGTAAACTGGTTGTGTTTCAAAATATTTCTCTTTTGTTAATTTATATATAAATTGGTCCGTTCTTAAAATACTAAATTTGAGCCGATTCAAAAACCTTTGAATTGCGTGCAACATTTATCCCAATGTCATCTTTCAGAGCTTTAGAGTTGAGTGAGGGTTTCGCTCTACGTAGGCGCACGTAGGTACGCATCAGCATACCTATCGTACGCGTAGAGCTTGGGCTTCACAACTTCATGCAACTCCCTCACGAGTTCATCGGGAGTCTTCCGCTCCGCCCCTGTCAGGACGCACCCACCC
>Ga0080003_1001313_pt1 | contig 13439 bp, 11 predicted proteins | sample JossMetagenome_FD_69206 | JGI IMG/M metagenome (GOLD analysis project Ga0080003, IMG submission 69206) | Hot spring microbial communities from Joseph's Coat, Yellowstone National Park, USA - JC2_E (SPADES assembly) (version 2) | ecosystem: Environmental > Aquatic > Thermal springs > Hot (42-90C)... | reverse complement strand
TGTAAACCAGATCCATAAGCCCCGAATATTCTATTTCCTTTTTATACATCTTGTTAAGGTAAGGAACAACGTGACTAAGCTGGGCTTTGCATATGGAACATGGCCTTATGACCCAGCTTGCTCCGCTTTTCAGCGCTTCCTCGTACCAAAGCTTTGCGTATTGTGTGGCGAGCGGTACAACCTCATCTGCAAGGTTCCCACCCTGTCCTCCGCAGCACCACGTATATTCCTTCCTATGCTCTGGATCAACCCATTTTTTTGTTACGTGATTCATTATGAACCTCGGCTCTTCAGTTAAATCTCCTCCTCTTGCGTACTGGCACGGATCCTGATAAGTGTAAACTGTTTCTCCGTTTTTGCTCGGGTCTAGCTTTATCTTTCCCTCCTTTATTGCTCTGTAAACGAGATGATGTATGTGAACAAGCTTTATCCCTTTTTTTTCGAGTTCGGGCATAGTATAGTTTTTGTGAACTCTCCACGCGTGACCACACTCTCCCGCTATAACCAGCTTTACACCTAGCTTTTCAGCGGCGCTGACGTATTTCTGCGCAAGCCCCTGCATGTGCTTTGGATGAAGGAAAAGACCGAAGTTTGCTGTTTCTGTAACTTCGGTACTTATTGTAAAATCAACACCGTAAACGTTTAAGAAAAGCAGATAGCCTTTTAGCGTTTCAAGGTTCATGTATAGATCTGCTGATGACGGTAAAAGAAGGGCATCAGCCTTTTCGTCTACTTTTACCTTTACGTCGACGCTTTTTTCTTCCTTTATTTCGTTCTTCACAAAGTCAAGGATTGGAACTATAGCCTTTGGATTGAGGTTCATGTTGTTACCGCTCTTCCAGTGAGCATCTATGGTTAAAGCCGTGAACCTTGAGGCCATCCCAATTTCATAAAGTATAGACCTGACGGTCCTAGTTACATCTGTCTGATCTACGCCAAAAGGACAAACATATGCGCATCTTCTGCAGATCAAACAGAGCCAGTAGTACGTGTATACTTTTTTTATGTAGGATTCGTCTATTTCCTTTACAGCACCGGCCACTTTACCGAATATCTTTCCCGATAGCTTTGTTCCCTTTATTACAGCTCTTATCAGCTCTGCTCTTCCAAGAGGCGAATTAAGTATATCACCACTGGTTATGTACGTCGGACAAGCCTCCAGACAGGCTCCACAATGAACGCAAACGTCTATGGCCATCTTAACGTTCCAGTTCTTGTTATATTCTTCAATAAGCCTTTTTTTAAAGTGCTGAACCTTATCTTCTGCTTTCTTTACCCCAACTTTTTCGTTCAGAGAATTTAAAAGGGTTTCATCTGCAGTATAATGAGAAAAGTTAGAAACATCTCCGTAGCTGAAGGGTCTTTCCTTAAATACCTTTCCGTAGGACATTAATGTTTTTCACCTCCATATCCAACCTTTAGAGAAGGTCTTGAAATTGTGGGCATGAAGAGGTATGAGAAAGGATGAATGAGTTTCCCCCAGGGGAAATAAGCTACAAGTATCATTGCAAGTATCGCGTGCGCCTGAAGAATTGGCTCAGAAATGATGTATGATATCTGAGGATGGAAAGTTAAAAGCGAGTACATCCACAAAGAAACAGATTGTATGTAGCTTGGATAGAATGGAGAGATCCCGAGCGTCTGCAAGAGGCCGAGCATTATAATTGCCAGTAAGAGAAAATCCGCAAAGAAATCGTCTATATAGCTGAACCTGTTAACGGGGATCTTTATCTTATAAGAGTTAACTATCCTTAGTTCTGCTGAAGACCCTGCAAGTCTTCTGTATATCAGAATCAGAAGCCCTGTGAGCGCCATCAAGCCTCCAGCCCCTCCCACATAGAGGGCAAGCACGTGATGCACTTCAGGCGTTATCCCAAAATATTTTGAAAGCACGTTTTCGGGAAGTATAATGCCCAAGTGGCCAAACAGAACTATCCAGATGCCCCAGTGAAACATAAAACTTCCTGCAAAAAGCGCATTGTCCTTGTCTTTTCCGGGCAAGGTATAAAATAAGAAGACGCGCTTCAGCACATCTGCGCTGGTCGAAAAGAAACCGTGCTCATAAAGTCCCAAGTTAACGTTGTAAAGACCTGTTAAACCTTTTGCGTTGACCCAACTAAGACACCTGTATACGATTCCAACGATAAAAAATATAACGACGACATAAGGCAGAAGCGCGAATATTATATAGTAAAGCGCATACATTACATTTCAGAATTCACTGACTTTTTTTATAAATGATATTACACTAGATTATAGAACATCCTTTAAAAGCCGATTAACCTTTTCTTCTATAAGTTCCCATTTACCAGACCTTAGAAGCTCAAGATCTTTGTTTAGCAACTCCTTCTGAACTTTTTTCTTCTTTTTTAAATTTACCCCTTTCAGTTTTTGCCTTACTTTTTTTAAAGCAGGGTAAGCCTCAAGGTAAGGCTTTATCGTTTGCCCTATCTTATATGCTAAAAATTCAGAAAAGTAGGGCAAATTTCCTGAAGATGATACTGCTATAACTACATCTCCCTTTTTAAATACAGCTGGAAAAATAACGTCAGAACCATGGAAATCAACAACATTGCACATTATGCCAAGTTTTTTTGATTGTTCTTTTACTTTAAGGTTAAATTCTTTATCGTTTGTGGCGGCTATTGCCAGAACTTTGCCATTTAATAGTTCCTTTATTTTGTATTTTCCTTTTAAAGGAACTTTCTTAACATCAATCTGATTGAACTCTTTCGTAAATCTGTTTGAAGCGACATATACCTTCGCCCCTAAACCCAAGAGCTTCTTAGCTTTCCTTAGCGCGACTTTACCACCGCCGAATATTATAACGTTTTTATTGTAAACGTTTACCATAAGCGGCAGATATTTTTTCATCAAAAATGAAGTTTATTTTTAGTATATAACTTTAATTTTACGTACTTTAATAATAAATTTTTTCTCTTAACAGTACTCCCGCAGGTAATGACATTTCATAACAATAGAGATATAATTGATGATTTTTGGTTTTTGATTAACTTTGGTTTAATGCCATATAGCTTTGTTTTTGGTCAAATTTTAGCCCTTAGTATATAGTTTAAACTAATGGTCTCATATTCAGCCTGTTCAAATAATCACTTAGGAGGCCCCAGTCCGCTTAAAGTTATTTCCGTTTTAACCATAAGCTTGAAAAAGTTTATGTTCATGCTTTCAAGCAATTTTATCATTTCTGTTTTGAAAAAACCTCTATCCATCATCAAGACTGATGGCCTTGGCGAGTTTTCTAGCAATTTCTTGACAATATCTTCTTTAGTATCGAGCATTGGCAAGGAGTACAAGGTTAGCCTTTCCTTCTCATCTTTTCCAACAACGCTTATTGTAGCAAAAGTATAAAATGTATCTGTCCCGCTCTTATATTTGCTCCTCGTCACGTAAATGTCTAACTTTCCATAATATGGCTCTTCAGTGAAGTCAATTGCCATCTTAATCCCATCTTTTGCATGACCGCTTAATACGGTCCTGTTGGCTTCGTTTAAGGCATTCACAACATGCTTTAGGTTAAGGCTCTCTAGCCTGCGTAGCAGTGTGTCTGGTGAAGGGAAGTCGTTCACGTATTTCAAAGATTCTGCAGATGCATTATTTATCGAGATGTAGATCAAAGGCTTTATCATATCCTTGTGCTTTGAATTGCTTGCAAAGTTTATCCCAAGGTTATCTATCAGAGCTTTAGAGCAGAGTTTATACAGCTCGCCAATTTCCTGTTGGGCCTTATCTGGTTCATTCACTAAAACGTTAAAACCGATGAGGCCCCTAATAAATTTCCTCAGAAGAGTGAAGCATTATACTTGCGGGAGTACTTTAAATTAACTGCGCCCTTAAATATTTGGCTTGCTTACATTTAACAACTTTGTAGAGCTCATTAAGGTCATGTTCACTAAATAAGTGATACTGTTTTTTGTAATTTCTTTTCGAAATCTGCAATTAAAAGAGCCTAAAAAATAAAAAGTTTAAACTCTTAATTTATTGGTTTTTAATATTCGCCCGATGGCACAGCTATGCTTACTCCTTTTCCTGATTCAACTCCCCATATGTACCATATGATAGCGGCGGCTAAGCCAGCAACCCACCAGATAACGCTGAGCAACATGTACTGAGAAAGGGTTAGGACAGAACCTATGTAAAGGAACGGAATGGATATAAGGAAAGTTATTCCCCTGTTTAATCCTACAAAGGTCCCCCTCCTTATTGTGGGCCAGATTTCAGATTTAAGAGAGTCAGCAGATTCCCATGCAAATTGTGGCCAAACTTCAGATAAAATCAGCAAAATCCAAAACACTAACAAATTCTTTGTCCATACAGATACTAAGACATAAAAGAGGGCAAAGCTTATAAGCGAAAGAAGATATGAATAAACAAGTACTTTCTTTTTGCTCCACCTATCGGCGCCGAGCCCAAGCAATCCTCCAAAGAACGCAGCTAACGTTCCTATCATCAGAATTTCTGGTATTAGGTTTGGAAAGAAAATTGGTCCCAAAGTGTAAGTAACGAGCCCATAAGTTACGGTATTTGTATCTGCAAGTATCAAAGCTATTATGAACCTGAATATTATGCTTCTTGAGCTAATAGCCTTCGCAGGTTCGGCGTTGATAGCTTTTGCTGGCGCCTGTACTGCTGCATTTACTAAAGGAGGAACTGCTGTTGAGCTTAAATTTGATATGCTCGGCTTGAAATATTTCTTTGCTTGGCTTTCAGCGCTATCGCTCCTTCCAGAAGCCTCAAGCCATCTTATAGATTCCGGCATATGGTACCTTATAAAAACTAACAGAGCTATAATTACCAAAACTATGACGCCTGATACCTCCTTGCTGAATACTGGTGATGAAGAGAAGCTGAAGGAAGCTACTATGCCAGAAATAACTGATCCGAGCTCTATGGTGTCCAGAGTTATCATGTAAGCTTTGTTCCTGTGCTTTCTCGGGTAGTATTCGTGCATAGCTGTCATGATGACGTTCTGTTCAGCACCTCCTGCAAATGTCAGAAGACCAACGGAAAGCAAAGCCAGCAGATAGTTGTATGTTAATATTATGAGGATGCCAGCTATTGCAAATATAGTCATAGAAATGTAGAAAGTTTTTTTTCTGCCTATTTTGTCAGTTATAGGCCCAAATATCATGACGCCTATTGCGAGCCATAGTGATGACCACATAACTGATAATACCCTAAAGAAGACAGGTAGTGTGAACCATGTCGATACTACTGAAGAAAGCGCAAAGGAGTAACCCTCAAGTATCATTCCAACTGAAAAAGAAGCAAAGATCCACCAGTGTACTTTTGTCCATCCACTTTCTTCCACTTCTTTGGAAATTTTAAACTGAGCCATGCATTAGATAACCTTTTTCTATATTATTAGCAATAACTTTAAAAAAATAAAAATATTTAAAGTAATCCCACAAAAATAAAATTTCACTTTTGTAAGGAAACTTACAAGGAGATTTATTATGGGCTTCCAATTTAACAGTTTAACGTATAACAAATAACAAATGAGGCCTAACAAAAAATGAGCTGTATAAACTTTGCTCTAAAGTCTTGCATTATAAACCCAGTAAACTCTGTAAAAAGTTCAAAGCATTATCTATATACTTTTTAAGCACATTTTACTTTTGAGATTATAAATAACTTTAACCGGAGTGTGGCCTCCTAAGTAATTATTTGAACGAGTTTGCACTATATTTGCGGGTGCTGATTCAAATAAAAAATCCTTATAAGTAGCTACTTAAAGTCCCCTGAAAGGCTTTCGCCTGCTTAAACCTGTTTTTATGTTAAAAAATAAATAAGCTGTCTATTCTACCAGAGGACCTATAACTGTTCTTCCAACTAACTTGTTTATTCTGTCGACTTCGAGGTCTACTTCTTTTTGTATTTTTTCTATATCCTCTTCTGTAAGATGACTAAACCTTCCTTGAAGCTCAAAGTAGTGTTTTACGTGCTTTCTTCTAGGAACGTTCACTGTTACACTAAACTGACCTTCTTCTTGTTGCCAGTTTATCCAGAGAGCAGTTTCTGTTGCTAGCCTGGCTAAAACTATTCCGTATCTTGGATCAAATTTCCAGCCAGTAGTGCATGGCTGCAATACGTGCACAAAAGATGGTCCTTCTACTTCAAGACCCTTTTTAAATTTATTCATCATGTCAGCAAAATATCCTGGATTTGCAGTAGCTACATATGGAATTCTATGCGCTGCTACTATTTCGGCTATGGGCTTTTTTTGCTGAACCTTTCCTTTGAGTATTTTACCGACTGGAGTTGTTGTAGTCCAGGCATATTCTGGTGTTCCACCGCTTCTCTGAATTCCTGTGTTCATATAGGCTTCATTATCATAAAGCACATACATTACTTTGTGTCCTCTTTCTAACATGCCGCTTAATGCCTGAAATCCTATGTCGTAAGTTCCTCCATCTCCAGCTAAAGCTATTATGTTTATTCTTTTTGCTGGGTCTATCATTCCTTTTGCTTTTAAAGCTTTGAGCGCAGATTCTATGCCGCTAGCGACAGCCGCTGTATTCTCAAATGCCACATGTATCCATGGAACTTTCCAAGAAGTGTAAGGAAATGGTGTAGTTGAAACCTCCACACAACCTGTAGCGTTAACCACTATAGTATTAGGCCCAGCTACTTTTAAAAGAAGCTTAACTATTGTACCAGCAGTGCATCCTGCACATAACCCATGCCCAGGTGCTAGATATTCTTCTCTTGGGACGTCATAAACGGTTCTAAAATATGGTTTTGCCATCATTCTCTAACACCCCAGTAAATGCTTTCCTTTTGTCTTTCATGAGACGCAAGCATTTCTTTTGCCTTTTCGTATATAGCGATTATATCTTTTTCAGTTACTGTTCTCTGACCTATTCCTACTATAAAGCTGTAAACGTTTCTTTCAATACCTCTTGCATAAAGAGAGCTGATTATTTCTCTTGCAACAGGTCCTGAGATACTAACGCCAAATGTAATTGCCCTGTCAAGCACAACTAATGCTTTTGTCTTTTCAGCTATATCAGCTATTATTTCTGAAGGGAAGGGTCTGAAAAGCCTTATTCTTGCTAACCCTATTTGTTCTCCCTTTTTCCTTAGCTCTTCAATGCTTTCCTTTAAGGTACCATAGAGTCCACCATAAGTTACAAAAGTTATGTCTGAACCCTCAACCCCTTCTTCTTCTATTATACCGTACTTTCGCTCATACCTTTTTCCGTATTCGTCATCCGCTTCCTTTACGACATCTAAGGCGTTCTTCATTGCCACTACTTGCTGATATTTAAATTCATAAAACCACTCAGGGCTGGCCATAGCACCCATCGTTATTGGCTTTTCTGGGTTTAATGTATACCATCGAGGATTCTTTGGTATATAATCCTTAAAAGCGTCTGATTTTTCAGAAACGTAAACCGGTTCATAAGTGTGACTCATAGCATAACCGTCGTATGCGACTAACACAGGCAAAAAGACCCTCGGATCTTCAGCTATCCTATAAGCCTGAATTATTGAATCATAAGCTTCCTGTGCTGTAGAAGCTATAATAGTTATCCATGAAGTATCCCTTACATTCATTACATCGCTATAATCTCCCCATATGCTTAGAGGTGCAGAAAGCGCTCTTGCAGCAACAGACATTACTATTGGTAACCTTAAGCCAGAAGCTATATGAAGAAGCTCATGCATGAGCTCAAGCCCCTGAGCAGCCGTTGCCGTAAAAGTCCTTGCACCAACTGCGCTTGCACCTATTGCAGCGCTCATAGCGCTGTGTTCGCTTTCTACGTGTATCATTTCAGCTTTGAGTTCTCCGTTGGCTATAAATTCTGATATTCTCTCTACAACTGTAGTCTGTGGCGTTATTGGATAAGCTGATACTACGTCTACATCAGAATCTTTTACAGCTTGTGCTATAGCAAAATTAGTACTCAGAGGTAATCTTTTCCACGTAACCTTAAGCACACTTTCCATTTTTATTTCTCCTCCTCAATCCAGTCTATTGCTTTAGGCTCGCACTCTTCAACACACATTCCACAACCTTTACAATAATCATAGTTAACTTCTACGCTGAATTTGAACTGTCTTCCACTTTTTGTTGTGTATGGTTCGTCTATTATATAAATAGCTGGTTCAGGACATACTATCCAGCACCTTAAGCATCTAGTACATTTATCTTGTAATATTACTGGTTTAAAAGTTCTCCAGTCACCTGTGTACCTCCTCTCGCTGTTACCAGGTTCAAGTATAGCTCCTCCAAGTGGAAGCTCTTTCCATCCTAAAAGTTTTTCCTGTGTCAATTTATCGTTCTCACCTTCTCATAAGATGTTTTAACTATCTGATAATTTAACTCTGCTATCTTTTTATTGAACGTCTCATGCAATGCTTTTTCTAATGAGTCTAAAGTAGCTAACGGTAAAACCTTTATAAGTGCACCCACCATAGCAGTATTAACTATAGCTGACTTTAAAACATTAAGAGCTATATGTGTTGCGTCTACTACAGCAATCTTTACATCGCTCCTTCCTATCAACGATTTTACTTCTCCATCGCTCTTAGATGTATTTATTACAACCATACCACCTTCTTTCAAACCATCCAAATATATCGATTTATCTATGCTCGGGTCTAGAACCACTACAACGTCTGGATTTATTATAGGGGATCTGGAATATATTGGTTTATCAGAAACCTTCGTATATGCTTTAACAGGGGCTCCTCTTCTTTCTGCTCCAAATTCTGGATATGCTTGCGCATACTTTCCATCCAATATTGCAGCCTCAGCAACAAGGACGCCAGCTGTTACTGCGCCTTGACCACCTCTGCCGTGCCACCTTATTTCATATCTTTCTTGCATGACCAATCTTACTTATCTATCTATATGATGTTCTTAAAAACTTTATTAATGAAACTTAATTATATTCAATCTTTTGAAAAACTAATACCTTTATAATTCTAAATATTTTAAAATTAGAACTATCATTAACTACCTGCATGATAATAGATCAAAACTTTTGTTTGATTTTATGATGAAATTATTCTTAATAGTTTTATAAGCGACTTTGAAAATAGCTTTGATAAAACGATTTTAATCAAACATGCTGATTTCTAAATTCCCTTAGTTTTTATTATCAATTGTAAAAGATGAGTTGCGAAGCCAATCCCTTTTCTGTTTCATCAACTCTAGACCTTATGACCACACTGTATTGTGCCGCTCAATCGCAAAAATGAAAGGTTTTTGAACATGCAAATATCTTTCTTTTTTCTTTATAATGAATTAGTTATACCAATGCATTATTAGGCTGCTGCGTTAGGTTGTTCCTTATAGCTTCTCCAGAAAAGTTTTAAAAAAGAATTATTCACAGATTTATTCAACTCCCAAAAATGGATTGTGTATGGCTTCCATGAACAGAAAAACGCCTTTGCGATAAAAAGTTTGATCTACTTTGATAAAAGGAGACTTTTGTTCCTTTAGCTAAAAAATAAAATTTTATACTATATGCTTTTATCGAGTTTCGAAATTTTCAACTATTAAAGATTGCTCATTTTTATTAATTTAATATAAAAGTTAAATAGTTACTAAACCTCGAAAAATTAAAGTTGAGCAAGTACTTAGTGTTTTCGGCATGGCCGTACATAAACAGTGAGCCACACTTGGGAACCCTACTTCATTTAATATCAGCTGATTATTATGCAAGGTTTCTTAAAAGTATGGGAAATGATGTCATTTCAATCTCAGGATCAGATGAACATGGCACTCCAATAGAAGTTGAAGCCATAAAGCAGCATAAAAACCCAAAGGAACTTACTGATGAGATGCATAAAAGAATTCTTAAAATGCTCGAGGCTTTTTCTGTAGAGCTAGATAACTATACCAGAACCGAAAATGAAACACATAAAGAATTTGTCAGAGATTTTTATCTTCAATTAGAAAAAAATGGGTATATTTTTAAACAAAAAACTGTACAACTTTATTGTGAAAACGACAAACTTTTTCTGCCAGATAGGCTTGTTACAGGAAAATGCCCATATTGTGGTTATGAAAAAGCTAACGGTGATCAGTGCGATAATTGTGGCAGACTTTTAGAGCCAACTCTATTGATAGAGCCCAGATGCGCTATTTGCGGTAGAAAACCAGTAAAAAAAGAAACATATCACTGGTTTTTTGATCTACCCAAACTAAATAAAGAAATTCTCAAATATGTCGAAACTCTTGACGAGAACGTAAAATCTTACTTAAAAAGCATGCTTAACGAGGGACTCAAACCAAGGTCGATAACTAGGGATAACAAATGGGGGATACCAGCCCCATTTGAAGGCGCCGAAAACAAAACCATTTACGTATGGATGGAAGCAGTATTGGGTTATCTTTCTGGAGTCATTGAACTTGAAAAGAAAATTGATAAAAATTTGTTTGAAACCTTTTGGCTTGACCCTCAAACGACTTCTGTATACTTTATAGGAAAGGACAACATACCTTTCCACGCAATAATACTTCCCGCTCTCTTGATGGCCTCTAAAAAAGGATATAATTTGCCAAAAAAGATAGCTTCAACTGAGTTTATACTTTTTGGACAAGCTAAATTCAGCAAGAGCCAACACATAGGCGTATGGGCGTCTGACGCTTTGAGCGTTGCTGATGGAGAGTACTGGAGATATGTTATTCTTGCACTTAGGCCTGAAAGAGGCGATTCTAGTTTTAATTGGCAGGATTTTGATAAGATGGTAAACAGTGACCTTAACGATAAGGTAGGAAATTACATTCATCGAGTTCTTACTTTTTTGAACGAAAGATTTAGTGGAATTGTACCTCCCCAAGGAAGCTTTACAGAAGAAGATAAAATATTTTCAAAATCAATGATGGACATACAGGAAAGTTTTATAAAGTTAAACTATGAGTTAAGGATCAAGGATGCTGTAAGGAAGTTCATTGAAGCTGCAGAACTAGGCAATCAATATTTTAGTTCTCAAGAACCATGGAATCAAATAAAAAGCAATAAAGCTAGAGCTTCTTCGATAATTTATAACGCAGTACAATCAATAGCCCACATAAACTTTATGATGTACCCAATAATGCCGAAGAAGGCTGCAAAGTTAGCGAGTATAATAAAACTTGAAAAAATAAGAAAACCTGAAAAATGGGAAATGATTCCCAGTGGAACAAAAATCGAACGTCCTACACCTTTATTTCAAAAAATTGTTGTAAAATATTAAATTTTGAAAAAATTTCAATTTAATAACTTTAATTCTTATTATTGTTTTATGATAAAACATTATATTTATCCTTTTTAAACCTTATTTGATGATATCGATTATTGGTTCCGGAAAGGTTGGTGCAACAACTGCAGCATTTCTAATGCTAGGCGAGGTCGACAACAAAATAGTTCTTGTAGATATTGTTCAAGGACTTCCTCAAGGAGAGGCTCTTGACATGAACCACGCAGCTGCTATACTTGGAAAATCTGTAAACGTCTTAGGTTCAAACAGCTACGAGGACATAAAGGGAAGCGATATAGTAATTATAACTGCTGGTCTTGCAAGAAAGCCTGGAATGACAAGAGAAGAGTTAGCAGGTAAAAATGCTGAGATCGTAGCTGGAGTTGCCGAACAAGTTAAGAAGTACGCGCCGAACTCTATAGTAATATTAACAACAAACCCGCTGGATGCAATGGTTACAGTTCTTTATAAAAAACTAGGTTTTCCAAGAAACAGAGTCATAGGTTTTAGCGGAGTTCTAGATTCAAGGAGGATGGCTTATTATGCATCTCAATATATAGATGTTTCGCCAGCATCAATAGTTCCTTTGGTACTTGGCCAGCATGGGGAAAACATGTATCCTGTACCTGAACTTTCTAGCGTATACGGAAAAAGCCTTAAGGATTTCTTGAACGAAGAACAGTATAACAAAGTTGTAAAGGACACAATAGAAGCAGGAGCACAAATTACAAACTTGAGGAAGTTCAGTAGTAACTGGGGGCCTGCAGCAGGCTTGCTCTTAATGGTTGACGCAATAAAGAAAGACAGAAAGTTAGTTGTAGAAGCAAGCGTTTTGCTAAACGGTGAATATGGTGTAAAAGACGTGTTTGCTGAAGTACCTGTAGTGTTGGGTAAAGATGGTGCTGAGAAAATAATAGAAGTTCCGCTTACGCCCCAACAAAAAGAGCTTTTTATGAAAAGTATAAACGCAATAAAAGAAAACTTAAAACAAGTACCGCCTCAATATCTTACATAAATTATTGTTCTACAACTAACATTGTAAGCGTTGATTTAACGTTTTCAATTTTTCTTATTTTCCAAGTTATAGTGTCTTTTAGTTTTTCAGGGGTTTGAGCGTTAACCTTTACTATAGTATCATAAACACCATAAACTCTATGAGCTTCCTCAACTTCAGGTATGGTCTTTAGTTTAGCCAAAACCTCTTCTTCTTTTCCTGGTTCCACAGTTAATAAAACAAATGCTATTGGCATATAATTAATTTACAAAACCATATTTAATAAATATTTCTTTTTAAAAACGTTTAGCTGTTCTTTTAAACGTTTATCGAAATTATTTCTTTAGCTATGCTTTCAGCCATTTCATATGTAGTAGCGCTTCCGCCGAGATCCACAGTAAGTTTATTACCTTTTTCAAGAGAATTTATCACAGCCCTATTAACAGCTTGTGAGGCTTCTTTTTCTCCAATCCATTCAAGGCACATGGAAAATGACAGTATAGTCGCTATTGGGTTTGCTATATTTTTGCCTGCTATGTCCGGCGCTGAACCATGTACAGGTTCAAACATTGCAAACGTTTCTCCTATGTTTGCTGAAGGTGCCATTCCAAGACCGCCTACTAGACCCGCAGCAAGGTCTGATATTATGTCGCCATACAAATTTTCAAGAACTATAACGTCGTAGTCCTGCGGCTTCATTACAAGCTTCATAGCTAGAGCGTCAATATGCTCCTCTTTTGCTTCCACGTCGCTATATTTTTTAGAAATATCTTCAAATACTTGTTTATAAAGGCCGTCAGTCATTTTTAGTACGTTCGACTTGTGCCCTAGCGTTATTTTTTTCCGCCTTCCACGAGCCTGTTCAAAAGCTTTATTTATTATCCGCCGTGCGCCTTTTTCAGTTGCAACCCTTATGCCTATGTAAACGCCTTCGTTTATTTTATATTCAAGGCCCGAATACATGCCCTCGGTGTTTTCTCTAACAATAAGAAGATCCACGTTATTGTAAAGAGATTTTACCCTTGGAAGGCTCCTTAATGGCCTTAGGTTAGCATATAGATCAAAAATTTTCCTTATTTTTACTGGTACGCCAAGTTCAGTCCCTTCCCCTTCTAAAGACGTAGTGGGTCCCTTTAACAGGCATTCGCTCTGTTTTATCATTTCAAGAGAAAAATTTGGCAAATTTGTACCATATTTTTTGAATGCTTCTAGACCGGCTTCTATAAAAAAT
>Ga0080003_1001312_pt1 | contig 13450 bp, 13 predicted proteins | sample JossMetagenome_FD_69206 | JGI IMG/M metagenome (GOLD analysis project Ga0080003, IMG submission 69206) | Hot spring microbial communities from Joseph's Coat, Yellowstone National Park, USA - JC2_E (SPADES assembly) (version 2) | ecosystem: Environmental > Aquatic > Thermal springs > Hot (42-90C)... | reverse complement strand
TAGAAGAAAAAGAAGAGGAATATGGACTTAAAGATGAAGATGTTGAAGGTGGTGATGATGAGTGAAGCATGGAAAATAACCCCTGATAATGGAAGAATTGGAATAAGTGCTAAAAGTGGTTATGGAAAAACTTATCTTTCATTGGCACTTTTAAAGAAAGGCTTACAGGCAGGATATAAACTTTATATTTTGTCTTACACACCACAAACAGAAGCAAAATATTGGAATGAACTTAAAAAGTATGGAGATTTCATTATGTATGAGGCAAACTTCAAAGATTTAAATGATATAATTGCATTCTTTTATGAGGTTTTTAAAGATAAGCAAGGAAAGAAAATAATTTATATAAATGACCTTGACTTATATTTGGAAACAGCAGACAGCACCACAATAGGTTTGCTTAAAAGAGTTTTTAGTTCAATAAGAAAAGTAAATACAATATTTATTTATGAAACAAAAAGCATAAAAGGAAATAAATATTTGTCATTGCTTGATAATACAGACATTTTGTTTTTAGGAAAATTTGGAAGAGAACAGGAAACACTATTTAAACATCTTGGAATGGAAGAATTGGAAGATTTGTATAATAGGCTTGAAGACCATGAGTTCTTAATGATAGATACATCAAACAAAATTGTAAATTTTGTTAAAGTTGTTGGAGATGATATTGTTGAAGTTCCAAAGAATTTAGATAATGAAAACAAAGGTGATGAAGATGAATATTATTAGCAGAGAGAAAAGTGAAAAGAAAATTGCCTTTCAAAATATGCAAGATGAGTTATGCAATAAAGATGAGATAAAGGAACATTTAGACTTTATAAAAGATGAGTGTATTGAAGGATGGACAAGTGAAGCAGAAAAAGAAAGAATAGATGAAGCAATAAAATCAATTAAAAATGCATCAAAAGAAATAAAAGGCTACAATGATTTTGTAAAATACCTTGCAGTCTTTTCAAAAGTAGATTTAAAAGACACAGAGGCAATGCTGAATTTGTTTAAAATATTCTACAAGACATTTAAAGGCAAGGAGTTAGATTTAAAAGTTGATGAAGAAAACCTAAACTATTATGAAGGAATTGATAGTGAGGCTGTTGTTGAGTTCTATGAAAAAACATCTAAAAAATTAAGTGAAAAAACTGAAAAAGAACTTCCAACAGACTTTTATGATGACAAAGAAATTGAACAAATTGTTTTTACACTTTTAATAGAAAAAAATTCTAATGAAGAAATAGAGGAATACAAAAAGATGATACTTTCAAAAATTATTCAATATTACTCACATCCAGCAATATTTTATAATGAAGATGTTTTGACAAGAGCAGTTTTATTCAATTATTATTATTTAGTTTATAAGGTTCTTAATAGTGAAGCATATAAAAAAGAAGTTTCTAAAAGAGAGGAAAAAATTAGAAAAGAGAACAAGAAATATGAAGAAAAGGAAAGAAAGCAGAAGAAAAAAGTGAAAAAGGAAAAAGGAAAAGAACTTAATTCAAAATACCACATAAAAAAGACAATTTTGATTTTGCTATTCTTGGCATTCTTGCTCTTATTTGGAACTGCTGGAAAAATAATAGCATTTTTAATACTGCTTTATTATGCATTAAAAGGAATGTTGAGAGGAGATGATTATATAAGTAAAGATGACCTTGAAGGAATTAAAGAGCAATTAGAGGCAGAAATATTGGCTGGTGAAGATGTTGAAAGGTGATAAATGTGTTTGAAGAAGAAGAAAAAGAATTTGCATTGGAAAAAATTAGAGATAAAATATCTTATTTAAATGATATTGCTGTAATTGATGATATTCAACATGACATTGATTTATTAAACAGAATTATTGATTTTGTTGAAAAAAACAAGTCTTTGGTAGATGAAAAATATACAGAAGATATTTTGTATATAATGGCAAAATTATATCATTTAAAATCAATGATTACAAGCATGCACATTTACAAGTCCTATGAGGTGAGAAAAGAGGTAAATGAAATTATAGAATATGCAAATAAACATCTTGTGTGAGGTTGTTAAATATGTTTGGAATAAAATTTAAAAAACAAAAAGATAAAAAGAAAGAGAAAATAAATTTAAAATACAAAAACAAGAGCAAGGCAATTAAGAAAGCAAAAAACAATTTGCCAATTTTAAAATCTCTACAAAAAACAAAACAAACTCAAAACAAACCTCAAAGATATAGAGATAAAGAATTTGTGAAATATAGAACAAAAACTCTTTCAAAAGCAATAAAAGATACTGCAAATACAAACTCAATAGCAGTTTTTAAAGAACAAATTTATAATATAAATTATTTATCACTTGAAGATAGTGATTATGCTCTGCAAAACAACCTTGCAACATTAGATGATATTATAGACTTTGTTGAAAATACAGACTATTTGTTAGACCCAAAATATACAGAAGATATTTGGCATATAAAGGCAGAACTCTACCATTTAAAATCAATGGTTTCACATCAAGATATTTACAATTCAACAGAAATAAGGCAGGAGATAGATGAAATTATAGCATACACCAGTGAGCATTTATAAGCACAGAAGCATAAATCATGCAAGGTTGTGCTATATAGACTAATTAACTATTAAAGGATTATGGGCTGTCTTATTTTCAGAAAGATTTAAATATCTAATTGCACTAATTATCTAATGATTTAAATGACTTCAAAAACAAGGATTTTAATAAATGTTGCAATTCTTTTCATAGCAATTGCAACAATAACATACTTTTTTGTTTTTATCTTTAATACAAAACCTTTTAGATTTTACATTTCAAGCACAATGATTTTAGATTATAGAGTTTTTGGAATTTTGTTTGTTTCAGCCCTTTCAGGGCTGATAGTTTATCTTGTTGCTTTTGAACATGAACTCTCACACTGGCTTTCAGCAAAGATTTTAAATTATAGAAACAAGATGTTTGGAATATTTGCATTAGGACTTGGTGGCTTTTTTGTAAGTCCAGAAATTCCTTTAAGAGATAGAACTTCACAAGTTCTAACAGGTCTCTATGGCTCAATAATTCCTATTTTTACTGGTGTTATTTTAATAATAACAAGTTCAAGAATACCAGCAATAATGACCTTTAATGGAATTCTTTTAGACCCAGCAGTTTTCTATTTTCAAATGTTTTCAATTTTGTATTTTCTTTTATCAATTATTTTAGGAGTTTTCAATTTGTTTCCAGTTATAAAAGGAAATGATGGATATAATGTTTTGAGGTTTGTGTTTTCTAAAAGAAAACACAGAAAAGTGCATTTGATTGCTTTTCAAATAATCTCATTTGTTTTGTTTCTGCTTCTCTTCAACAAGGTTTTTTATTTTAATGGCTTGTATTTAATTGGTGTTGCCATTCTCTTGATGGCAACAAATATTTTCATGTATGCTTTTGAAAAAGCATACAAGTCTTTTAATCCAAAGCACTCTAAAAGTGGATTTTATAGAGCAAAATATGGAGTGATATACTATTATTTTGCAAAGCCAAGTTTTCTGCAAGAAAACTAAAAAAGGAAAGTAATCTTTTGTAATAGAGGCTTTGCAGTTTCTTGCAAACCACTAATAAACAAAGCCATACAATGCAACTTTTCATAGGTTATGAGACTGCATTATCATAAAAGCAAAAAATTTAAATATTATAAATGCTATAACATTATAGCAAAGTGTATATAATGATTTCAATAATAATCCCAACATATATGGAAGAGAAGAACATTGGAATTACAATTAAGAGTATTAAAAAGGAGATGAAAAAGATTGGCAAAAAATATGAAATAATTGTTGTTGATAAATACTCAAAAGACAAAACAACTAAAATTGCAAAAAGATTAGGAGCAAAAGTGCTTTATGATGAATTTGGCAAAGGAAGTGCTTTAATAAAAGGCTTCAATTCTGCAAAAGGAGATATTTTAGTTTCAATGGATGCTGATTTATCAAATAGAGCAGAAGAATTGCCATTGCTCATTGATGTTGTTGAGAATAACTTTGATGCCTGTTTTGGAAGTAGATTTATTTTAGGAGGCAAAACAGAGGATATGTCTTTTTTGAGATATTTTGGAAATAAATTCTTTGTCATGCTTGTAAATCTTCTTTATAGAACAAAATATACAGACCTTTGCTATGGATATAGAAGTTTTAAGAAAAGTGCTTTTAAAAAGTTGGACTTAAAAGAGAAAGGCTTTGGAATTGAAACTGAAATGAGTATAAAAGCAGTAAAGAAAGGTTTGAAGGTTATGGAAATTCCAAGTTTTGAAAAGAAGAGATTGCATGGCAAGTCTAAATTAAAAACCTTCAAAGATGGATTTGTAATTTTAAAGGTAATTTTGAGTTCTCTTTTTAAAGAGAACTAAAAAAACCAGTAATCCTTTGTGGTATAGGCTTCTGCTTGTTTGATTGTTAGCAACCTCTAATAAACAAGGCTATACAATGCAACTTTTCATAGGTTATGAGACTGCATTTATACAAAGAATAGAAAGATTTAAATATTTAAACAGAATAATTAAATATATTATGTGATAAAATGCTAACTTTATTAAAACTCAAAGTGAAGACAAAAATAATTGCTAAAAAGACAAAAGAATTTGCACAAGCAATTATTGGGAATTCTTTTATTCAATTTCTTTTGATAGCACTAATTTTGCTTCCTTTTGCCTATCTAAATTTAAAAGGCTGGTATGAATTTCTTTATGTGATTTTTGGACTAATTTTGTTTTTGATGTTTTTAGCAAAGCATGAAGATTATATGATAATTGCTTTTGCCTTATTCATAATTGCTGGTATTTATTATGTTGATGTTGGAGTAATGCCAACAACATTTAATAATTATAAAGTTGTTCCAATCACAAATCCACTAACAAACTTCTTCATATTCTTTTCATTTGATTTTATGCTGGCAACTATAATTTATATAATATTATTTTACAAACCAATTGAAAGTTATGAAGAGAGAGATTTAAAAACAAAGATAGAAGATGAAAAGCATAAAACATTAAAAAAAGGCATATCACAAGGACTAACAGAAGAAGATAAAAACTGGCTGAAACAATTAGATGAAACAAAGCAATTGATTGAAGGTGAGGATGATGAATAAACTAAAAGATTTTGTTTCAAACCACAAATTCCTTTCTACCCTTTTAGTTTTAGATTTAATTAGTTTTATTCTTGGAAACATCTTCATATACTCAACTACACCTTTCTTTATGTTTCTTCTTTTTATGTCAGCAACAAGCACATATTTAATAGTTCTTTTTGAAAAGCACACTTTAAAGATTTTTATAATAGGAATTGCTTTGTTAATTATTGGTTTTATTGGAGGAATGTTTCCACAATCTATTATTGCTTTGTCTGTATTATTACTCCCATTTGTGATTTTTATTCTTCCACAGAGTTTTCTTCTATTGATTTTAAAGCATTTTGCCATCTTTGAAAAGCAAAACATAATAGTTAAAACAATAATAATAGATGCACTAATCTTCATTCCAGTTTTAATAATTTTTGGTCCATTGTTTATTCCAAGCATTTAAGTAAAAAAGCAAAAATTTAAATATTAGAACTAAAATATAATTAAATGATATTATGACACTCAAAGAGGCTTTTGAAAAGGTTTTAAAAATCTCTGGCTTTGCTTTATTTTTTGCATTAGCAGTATTTTTATCTTTTGAACTTTATTCAATCTATTTGCAAAGCCTTTCTGCAATTCCTGTTTTAATTTTGCTTTTAGCAGTTTTTGGTGCTTTGTCTTATTTTAAATACAATAAGAAGTTAAAAGCAAGATATTTCATAATTGCTTATTTAGTGTTTATTTGTCTGCCTACTTTAATTTTAATGATTTTAAATAGCCCTTTGTTTATTCTCTTTCTTATTGTTTTTATTTTAACATTTCTAATTTTCATCTTTCTTATTGACAAAGATGAAGAAGAATTTATGAAAAAACAAAGGCTTTTTGTTAAAATTGGAATTGATTTAGCAGAAGGAATTTTTGCACTTGTAATTTCATTCATTTTTGGAACAAGTATATTTTTAGTTTTTAATGTAATTATTCCAGAGCAAACTTCATTTTTGCCAAATATAAAAGCAACAATCTATTATTCTTCTTCAAGTTTGTATAATTACAAGCCTTTAAACACACCAGACATCTTTGTGCTTTTTAATTATTTTAATCCAACAAATCAAACAAAAATAAAAGGAATTGTGAATATTGAAAGAGCAGACAATATTACTTATGAAAACACCACAATAGGATATTGCCTAAATGCAAACACAAATAAATATTGGCTTCAAAATTGCATTACTTATTCTCCTTATTCTGCAAGTTTTATATCAAATAAAAATTATATGCTGACAACAGAAGTTTGGAAAAATGGAAGCATGATTTTTGGTGCATCAGAGATAATACCAAATGCAAGTATTTATAAAAATCAAACTTTCTATCTAAAACTGGTTGTTAAAAATAATACTTATGTTGTGTATGAAACAAACAATGGAAAAATTGAAAGCATAAAAGTTGTTCTGCCAAAAGGAGATGATTTTGGAATTATTGAAAATGGCTCTTCTATAAGCACTGAAACACATGAAAGAGTTTTCTATGCTTTGAATACTGGCTTTCTTGGTTTTTATAGCACAAATTCAATTCTGCAAAGCCTTGCTGGAAACTTCACAAATGTGCAATTTGAAGTTTTTGGATGGAATGCATATTACAACTCTTCTTATATGCCACACACTAATTTTGCAGAAGCATATTCTATTAGCAACAACATACTTGTAAATAAATATTTTGCAAAAAGTATGAACAGCACACAATTGAAGGATTTAAAAAGCCTTGAAGATGGAAAGTGCTATATCTATTATGAAGATATAAAAAGTTTTGGCAGTTTCAAAACAATAACAGAAGTGCCAATAGCAATAGAAAACAAAACAAACACATCATTAAACACAACATTATGCAATACTAATGAGACTTTATTGCAATATTTAACAAACAAAGTGTTGCCAATGTTTTCTGGATGAGATTTTGCAAAGCAAAACTATGTTTTGTCTGACAAACTCATCTTTAATAAATTATTAAACCAGAGAAGGCAACTGATTATGTTGAATAAAACTGCCTTCTTATAAAATTCTTTTTAAATGCATTAAAAATATATAAAAATGTGATAAAATGATGAGTTTAGGTGATTTTTTATTGGAAAAAAGAAGAGAAAATGAAGATGAAATGGAAAGAGGATTAAAACATAAATACATTGGATTTTGGGGAGAAATTTTTGCATATAATTATTTAGACAATTTGTTTAAAAGAAATAACATAAATTACAATATTGAGCCTCATAAAAATGACCATGAAGAGTTTGATTTAGAAATTTTTGTAAATGGCAGAAGTTATAAGTTTGAAATAAAGTTTTCTACAAAAGAAAAATATATAACCTTTTCTGAAATTCATTTCAACAATGAATTTGATTATTTACTTCTTATTTGGCATCCTTCTGATAATGATTTTTATTTTGAAATTATGAGAAAAGAGGATGCAAGAAAAATTGTAACACCTATGAACACAAGCAGAGAAGATGAAGACAATTGGGCAATTCAGACAACAAAAATTTTTGATGAAGAGAATGAAAAATTTTTGAAGAAAATATCAACATTTTTAGGAATAAATGAAAATTTAGAAGACCTAACAAATGAAGAAAAAATATATTTAATTGAAACTGCAAAAGAAGAGATAATTAAATCACATAAAGATGCAGAAAAAAATGACTTCAATGGAGAAACTTACAAACAATGGTTTTATGATTATTTAAGTAATTATGTTGATGAAGTAGAACTAATGCCCAAAAGATATAAATATGACCTTAATTACAAAGGAAAAGGAATTGAAATTAAATATTCTTCATTACATAAAAGAGAATTTCTTTTTGAAGATATTAAACCAGAAAATTTTGATTACATTTTATTTATTGCTTTTGATGTAAAAGAAAACAAGTTTTATTTTGAATTAAAAAACAAAAAAGAATATAAACAATGGAAAAAAGAAAAAGTAGGAAGTGCTTATATTTTTTCAAGAAATGGTAATGAAATTCAAGTTGGTAAGTCCTTTTTTAGATTTGGAAATGACTTCACCTTTGAAGATTTTGATAATTATATAAAAACTCATTAAAAATTGAAAAAGGAAAGATTTAAATATTTTAAATATGATAATTTTATATATAAATAGGATGTTTTATGGACAGGTTAAGCAAAGGAATAATAGCAGTTGGCATTATTTTAGCATTGACAACATCACTTTATTTGCACTTCTTTATTCCACAATATAATTTTCTTTCAAAGGAAATTCAAGCAGTTAAGATGAGTTCTCCTATTCAAATAAAAGAATTTTTAGTTTTTGGAACAGGACTGCCAATTTTTAGCATAATTCCAGAAAATAACTTTATTAGTTTTTTTGGAACTTCTAATTTAAGTGTTTTATATAATGGCTTTTATGTTCCTACATATGAAGTTATGAAAGATAAATATTACATATCAACTCCTTTATCATTAGGAGATTATTTGCCTTCTGTGATAGGACAAAAGGTTTATTTAAGTTTTATAGATACAAATATAAATCCTTCTGTAAATGTTTCTGCTCCATATATCATAAAAAGTGAAAACATACAAGGCAATGAAGTTATTTGGAATTTAAGTTTTAATGGAAATATTAGTAATGCTATAACATTTAAAAATATAACACTTGCAGAAGGCAGACATTTTGTTGATGGACTTAATGGAGTGATATTGCCAAATGGTATTGTTTTATTAAGTCCAGCAAGTCCTTTTATAGATAATGGCTTTGTTTCATTTGTTCCATTTCCATTTAGTGATTTATTTGAGATAGACATTGGCATTGCTTTTATTTTCATAATTCTAATTGCAGTTAAAATAAAAAGGAAGATTAAAAAAAGTGATAAAAATGAAAGAGAACACTAAAAAGATTTTAAGTTTAATATTTTATTCCTTCATAGCATTTGTTATTACTAATTCTTTTTATGTTGCTATTTTTCAAATTAGTTCAGAGAATTTAATAATTTTGGGAATGTTAATTGCTGGAATTATTGTAACTGACTTTTTTATCCTTAATTATAAAAAATCAAAATATTATGTTTTAATTTATGCTTTTTCTTTGATTTATATTTATTTAGTTGGAGCATTCTTATACACATATCCATTTTTAGCATTAACTTTTAATTGCAGTGGAAACTTTAATTATATATTTCTACTTATGCCAAACCACTTTATGACAAACCATTTTCACATACTTCACACAACAAACATATTTACATATTATAATGGAATTTATATTCCTTACAATGTTTCTATTTATGAACCAGTTTATAGTATGTTTCCTTTTCAAACAAACCTTAATTTAGTAAATCAAACAATTATACTTAAAATAGTTGCAGAAAATCACACAATTAAGGCAAAATATAAAGTTATAAGTGAAAATATTATAAATCTTAAACAATATCTATTAAAAAGAATAAACTCTTATTACTATCAAGATAGTGGGTATAATAATTTTGTTTATGTAAATTCTTTCTCTTCATCTCCTGTTTATCTTTTAAATTTGACAGCAGAAATAACAAATCCAAAAATAATAGATATGGCAAAATTTAATTGGAACAATCAAAGTGCAGTGTCTTACTATACAAAATTAACAGGCTGGGTTGTAAGTGCTGAATATAATGGAATTACCATTACTTAAATAAAACATTAAAAGGAAATATTTAAATATTTTAAATACCATTAAATTATATATAAATAGTGAAGTTTTATGGATAAACTGGAAAAAACCATTGTTATTCTTGGCATCATTCTTGCAATATTGTTAGTAGGAATGTTTTTGCAAAATATAAATGGAAATGGAAAACATATAACAAACAGCACATCTACTAAAATTCTTAATCTTGAAAGCAATGCAATTGAAAGTTCTTCTCCTATTCAAATTAAACATTGGAAAGTGTTTGGAAGTGGAGATAATATCACAAAAAATATTACTTACAAAGAACAGGCATATTTTTATGATAATCTTTCTAATTATGAAATAGAATACAATGGAATTTATTTCCCTATTTCAATAACAATAGGAGGTCTTTTAGAAAATTCTACTTTTGTTAATACAAGTTTAGTAGGTCAAAAGGTTTATTTAGACTTTATAACAAACAATTATAAAAATGGTTCTGCACTTTACACAATAAACAAAATATACACAAAAGGAAACATGTTTTACTGGATTTTAGGGCAGGACACTGGAATTTCTAATAATAGTGCAATTCTTGACAACACATCATATAGCATTGCTGAAATTTCTGCTTCACAATTGAATGGTATAGAGTTTTCAAATCAAACAGGATTTCTTTCTCCAAAAAATCCTGCAATATATAATTTATTGCATAAGAGTTCTTAATAATTAGTTGTTTATTATTGGACCTTGTGGAACCTCTGGTTCTGGGTCTGCACTGCTTTCATTTGTCATTTGGTCAAAGAATGCAAAAGCATTTGTTTGGCTACCAGAAGAAGGAACTGATGGAAAAATTTCTATTCTTGTTGTCCCAAATGTAACTAACTTTGTAGTTTGATTGTTATCTACTTCTGTGTTGTTATAGCCATTGTTTTTTGCATCCCACTTTTCATAAAGAAGAAACTCTGTATTATTATAATTATTTGTAAAATTATACATAAACCAGTGATAAATATTGTTTGGTATGTTAAGCAAAATTGCAGAAGTTGAACTTGCAAAGGTTAAATTATCTTCTGTAACTCCATCACAACTTATTTTTTCAGCATGATGTATTAAATTCATTATTGTTCCTAGATTTTGATTATTATTACATTGTTCAAGAAGAGATGCACTTACATCTATTTGTGTTGCTTGATATGTTGGAAGATAATATCCAAAGTATGCTTTTATATTCATTACTGCTCTACCATTTGAATTGAAATAAGAATAAATATATTGATTTAAAGAAATACTGGCATTATAAAATCTATAATTTGGATAAAAATACCCTTGCACTGGATTAGCATATTTAGTTTGATTACTAACATTTGTATAAAACATACCATAAATTCCAAAAATTCTTGTGAACCAGTCTAAATTTGGAGAATATTCATAAACAAGATTATAATCATATAAATTTTGATTGTTGGAAGAATTTATTGCTGGAATTGAATATGCCTTGTTAAAAATGTAAGACTTGTCTGGAAGATATGTTAGTGGGTTTGTCATAACAAATTGTGAAAAGCCCAAGCAGTCACTAATATCTCCATATAATAAGCAATATTTTGCATTTCCATAATGACCTAATATTGATTGAGTATTTACAAATTGTCCATTGTTCCAGAAACCACTTTCTAAAACAGGACTGCCATTTTGCTTATAGCCAAAAATAGTATTATCTTTTGGAGGCAATATGAAAAATGTTTGAGTATAAGAATTAACTGCTGATTGATAAGGACTATTTGAATTGCTTTTTGAGTTTGTAATATCATAAGGCACATTTGTCCAACCTATTTGACTAAATTTAAATTGTGAGCCAAGCATATATGTTGTAACATTCACAGGAATATAATATACTGCATAAATACTATAATTGTCTTTGGTGTTTAGAGTGAAAGAAGATGTTAATAATTTTGATTGACTATATGTTTGATAATTGTAAGCAAAAGAGTTAGTTGAATTGTCATAAATGGCTAATTTGAAAGAGTAATCTTTGTAATTAGGTATGTTAGAGTTTGGATTTAATTTTATATAAAGTGTGTATTGTGAAGGAGTATTCTTATTATAATTTATTAAATATTGATATTGTGTAACATTTGTATCAGGGTTGTTTTGATTGCCTTGTGGAATTAAAGTTATTCCAGAGGTTGTTGTTGAAATTGTAATATTGTTTCCTTCTTTTGCTGGGTAATTGTAAATGTTTATGTAAGATGTTGAATTGCTGGGTGTTGTTGCTCTCAATTTGTAATAAATTTGCACAAAAGCATTTATTTTAGTCACTTTTGAAGCATTATAACCATTTGGAAGCAATTTTTGTGCAAAACTTTCATTTAAAGTAAACACTGATTTTGTTAAAGATTTATTTAAAGATGTTATCGAGGTTCCATTCTTAAAGACATATGTGAAATTAACAACAGCATAATTGAAGGTATAATTGCCATAAAGATTTGTTGGAAGACTTGAAGAACTATTTATTGTGAATTTATTTGGAAAATTAAATGTAATGCTTGATACGTTGTCATATCTAATGCATATAAAGTGAGCACCTTTGCTATCTCCATATGCGCAATCTGTTGCTTCAGAACCCCAACTTTGATGCAGAGAAACTTGTGAAAATGAAAAGTTGTCTGCATAGTTGTTATTTGGAGCATCTGGATTTACCCAAATAGTCTCTTTGAGTGGATATACAGAGATTAAGTCATAAGCAAAGAAGTTTGCAATTTTTAAATCTTGTGTTGTCGTTACTAAATCATTTGCAACATCGGTAGGATAAATATTTGTGATTATTGTTTGATTAAAATTAGCATTAAGAACTCCACTGCTACCACCACTACCACCACCACTGCCTCCACCACCGCTTCCACCACCACCGCTTCCGCCATTTCCAGTAGGACATCCAGGTCCTGTACATAAATATTCTGCTATTCTCGAACTTCCACCATACCAAGATATATATGGAGTGTAAATATTATTACAAGATAATGCATATCCACAATCTCCAATTCCAACAATTCCTTGTAACGAATAACTATCAGATCTAGAATCTTTTAGCGCTGTAGCTACATTAAAATAGACTGGCGATGAAAGTGAGCCTGATACTCCCCCTGTTGGATATGGAAATATTATTTCATTAACATTACTTGAATTTGAAGTAGAAGTGTTATAATTTCCAACTGCAATATTATATCTTGTTCCATTCATGGAAGCTATACAAGTACCTGCTGTATTTACAACACAACCATAAATATAATATTTTTTTGGTGGTGGTGGCGGGGGTGGGGGTGGAGGTTTAACTTGAAAGTTTGCTGTCTCTATTGTGTTGCTATTTAAAGTGAAAGTGAAAGGATTTGAAGATGATGATAGAGTTCCTTGCCAATCTGAAAATTCATAACCACTATTTGCGTTTGCTTTTATTGTTATTTGTGTACCAGCACAATAGTAATAAGTACCTGATGGAGTTGTTGAACCCATCGTTGGGTTTGAAGATGAAACTTGCAATGAATATAGTTTGCAAGATTTAAAGTTTGCAGTTTCATTCACTGGTTCTGTAATTGTAATATAAAGTGGATTTGATGTTGATGAATAAGTGCCAGTCCAATTTACAAAAACATAACCAGTCATATTTGCTATGTTTTGTGCATGAGGTTCAGCATAAAAAGTTGCTGTTGTGTTTTGCTCTGCCCAGCCACTTTCAAAAGAACCAAAA
>Ga0080003_1001311_pt1 | contig 13456 bp, 8 predicted proteins | sample JossMetagenome_FD_69206 | JGI IMG/M metagenome (GOLD analysis project Ga0080003, IMG submission 69206) | Hot spring microbial communities from Joseph's Coat, Yellowstone National Park, USA - JC2_E (SPADES assembly) (version 2) | ecosystem: Environmental > Aquatic > Thermal springs > Hot (42-90C)... | reverse complement strand
CCCTCGGTCGAAGCACCCTTGAAGGTACAATGGAATCTAAGTCTTATAACCAAAATAGGAAAGTAGCTGCATTACTGATGCTACTGGCGTTCTTGAGCACGGGGATTGCGGCCCTGCCGACCGTGGCCGCTCTAAGTTCGGTCACGGTTAACGCGGCCGTGAATTCCACGGTAAACGCTTCGGTGACGATAACCCCTGAGACTGTGCAGGTCGGGGGGACGGTTAACGTTGCGATTACCCTTGACGGACCGGGGTATGCCGCTTACCTGAAGGCTGTGGTAACGCAGCCCGACGGTACGGAGCACTTCGCGTGGTATAACTTCAGCACGACGTCTGGGACCTTGTCACAGGTGTTCCCGAGCGGGACGCTTACTGTGGAAACGGCTGGCAAAGTCTCCGCGTTTTTCCCGGCCGCCACGACGACTGAAATAGGGAAGTACACAGTTACCATTCTCGTCTACAACATGACAACCGGGGAATCCCACCCGATAGCCACTACGCAATTCTACGTCGAGAACGGCATAAAGGTATTTGTAACGACCAACGCCGCGACTCAGGCGAATGCTGCCCCGAGGGGCGGTACCATTGCTATAAACGCAGCTGCGTACTATATCGCTAACAGTGCGCCGGTGACTTCCTCTAAGGCTGTAGCCACCGCCGTCCTCTCTTCCGCGGTTAATCCGTCTCAGAGCTATTCCGTCACCCTAACCAACACCGGAACTGGCCTGTTCACGGGGACCTTCACGGTACCCTACAACGCTTATTCAGGCGCGTGGGAGGTTGTAGCCCAAGTCAGCGACGGCATGGGCAGCATGGGCAGCAATTCCACGACCGCCTACGTCAAGCCAATAACTCTTTCCGTAAGCGCCCAAGTCAACGAATCTAGCGTAGAGCGGACAAAGACCATCCAGATAACGGCGACGGCCACGGGTGCCATGGGCAAGCCGATTACCGGCTCCAACGGCACTCTGACCGCCACCCTGTATTCGGTGGTCAACTCCGCCGCCAACGCGGCGACCAACGTAGTCATACCCATGACTTACAGCAGTTCTACGTCTAACTGGATGGCCACCTGGACCGTTCCTTACAATTATCCCACGGGTACGTACTTCTTCAACGTTACAGCCAAGGATAACTTGGTCCAGCCCGACACGGGCTTCGGGACGACGGGTGATTTCACGGTCAACCCCGCGTCCATAAAGATAGCGCTGTCGGCTAGTCCGACGTCTGGGCCGAGGGGGACGACCTTCACCTTCACCGCCCACGCCTGGTGGCCGAACGGCCAGCAGTTCAACGCCACGAACTTCGGGACCGACGCAGGCTACATGGTGCTCTACAACAACGTTTCCGCTAAGGGCAAGTTCGCCATCCAGACGCTCACCATGATCTACAACCCCTCCACTGGTCTCTGGACTGCTTCCGCGCCCACCAACTGGAACACCACCACGGGTACTTACAGCTTCTTCGCCTTCGCTCACGACACTCAGGGTAACAGCGGGACCTCGACCAACGTCGAAGTCCAGATAAAGCCCGCCACCCTCACGATTACCCCGTGGGGAACTGAGACCATCGACGGCAACTCCACCAAGGCAATCCTTTACATAAACTTCAACGTGACCTACCCCGCCGACCTGGTCAGCACGGCGTCCGGGAACCTCGGATACATACCGTTAAAAGACATACCCAACCACATCGACGCCTACATCCTCCTCAACGGCAAAATAATAAGGAACGGTTACGACTGGTACTACAACTGGTCCTTGAGCACCAAGGGCACGGCGGTCTACACCCTGTACACGGTAGTTAACGCCGCGCAGTACTCTTCGTGGTCTACGAGCAACGCCGCCTCCAACATGGGCGTCACCAACACGGCTGCCAGCGGAGCAGTGATGGGTTGGCCCGTGTCCCCCTCCATGGGGCTGGGCAACTACACCATACAGGTCTCTTACTTCAGCGACAACGCCACCCCGCCCAACACGGGCAGCGGGATCAACAGCTTCCCAGTCGCCGAGGTGATCACGCAGAAGCTTCCCAACGTTCAGCAGAGCGTTAGCGCGACTTTGCCATTCGCGGCAAACGTCTACACTGCTGGCACGTGGGGAACCCCCGCTGTGAACCCGAACCTGCTCCCAAGCAGCTTCGTGATAAAGCTCTGGGAATCCGAGCCGACTAACCACGCCCACGTCTATTCAATCAATATGACTCTCGTCAGCGCTAGCGCCGGCGCTTACTCTGGAGCGTTGCCCGTAGATAAGGCTCCCAATACCGGAGGAACACAGCCGTCTCCCATAGCTGGTATGTTCGCCGGCCAGTACTGGGCCAACGAAATCCTCACCTTCAGCGAGAAATTCGTGCTGCCTACCGTGACGGATGGAAACGCCGCCTCTACCACCGTCACCGGAGACGTCTTGCTCGACCTAATTAGCCCATTTAGGAGTGCCAACCTCACCCCGGTGATCTACAAGCCTAACTCGTGGTACTCCGTCAACGGAACGGCAACGGATAACTACGGACACCCGATCGCCGGCCTTTCCCTCTTCTTCATCCAACCTCCAAGCCCTGCTCAACTCCAGGGTATCGCGACGAATGCGCTATACGAGAACCAGTCGCTCGTCACGAACGCGGAGGGTGAACTTGAGCCGGCGCCAAACAGCGGCTACGTGCTGATAATTCCGTCGGACGCTCCAAACGGGAACTACTACTTCACGTTCCAAATAGCTTCCACTAAGAACCCCAGCTCTCCCAACTATTACTACACGTGGCTGTACGGCGTTCCACCATCTCAATACCGCTTCGAAGTCCAAAGAGCCGTGGTCGTGCCGACCCTATCCGTCACCGCTTCCGTCAGCCCGAGCACCATCACCAACGGTTCCAGCGCCACGATATTGGCGCAGGTAACCAGCGATGGTCAACCCGTGGCGGGGGCTACTGTCAGCGCCACCATAACTATGCCCAACGGCACCGCCACCGTTAAACTCAGCCCGACTTCGACTGCTGGGGCCTACTCTGCACCCATCAGCATATCCAGTATGGGCCCGGCAGGCCTATACACCGTTGCCGTCAACGCCTCCAAGGCAGGGTACGCGAGCGGCAGCGCGGTGACCGCATTCACCGTCGAGATGAAGACGCCGCCTCCTACCCCGATCCCGGCCCTGTCCATAGCTCTATCCGTCAGCCCGAGCAGCATCGCCAACGGCACCTCCGGTGTGATCTCCGCCAGCGTGACCAGCAGTGGTCAGCCCATAACGGGCGCGACAGTGACAGGCACCTTGGTCAGCCCGTCCGGAGCTAGCACACCCCTGCTCTTCACCACCAGCTCTAGCACCCCGGGCCTTTACACAGCCACAGTATCCATACCCTCCAGCGGCCCGGCAGGGACCTGGAGCGCCACCGTGACCGCCTCAAAGGCGGGCTACACCTCTGCAAGCGGCGGCATAGCGTTCACCGTTACCATGGTCAAGCCCACGCCACCTCCACCTCCACCCCCAACGGTCAACCTGACGTGGGTCTACGTGCTGGCCGGCTTGGCAGCCATATTTGCCCTGATAGCGCTAATCTACATTGCGATAAAGCTCAAATAAACCTCGAAAACTTAAACCGACTTTTTTATTTTGATCCTTTCCTTTTTTTGAGTCGAGTTTGCGTTATTTTTTCTTAATTCTTGTTGCGCGGGGATTTAGCGCTAGGGCGAAATTTTCTTCGCTTATTCGCCGTACTTCTGCGTCGAAGGTTTCCGCAGACGGATTTCGCTTGCGGCCGGGATGGGGTTCGATTTCTCATGGTGGACGTTTGTTAGACACGGCCGAGCGCCGGAGTTTGTGGGGCCGAGGGATTATTGTCCGGGGGACAAGCCGTTCTGTTCTGTTGAGAGAGGAAAGCGGTGGAGGGTTTCGCGCGCATTCTGCCCCGACTCACGCTATTTGTGGCCGCTGGGGACCTGTGCCTCTTTGCCCAGCGTGCCGCTTGCGAACTCTTTGTCGTCGCGGCTTTGCATAAGGTATTCCGCGAGGAGCAGCATGGGACGAGCCCGGATGGGTTTGGATGGGAAAGAGAGCCTGCTTTGGTTGAGCTCGACGCGGTATTCTGGTGATGAGGAATAGCCTAGAAATCTAGAAGGGGTAGCTTTTGACTTTGCGAGACGCCACACTTAAATAGCAAGCCACATTTAAGTTATGGATGTGCAAAACCTGGTCTGGGTTGCAAAGAAGGTGATATACCTCTTCGTCGAGCTCTTCATTGCCGTAACCATCTCTTTCTTCCTGATTTTAGCGATGCCGGGAAACCCCTATACGATTACCTTACAGTCTTTGCTGCGCAGCGGCGTGCCTCCCACTGAAGCAAAGATATTGGCTGCCGCCCTGGCAGGCTATAACCCAGATCAAGACGTACTGGGGAGGTACTTCAGCTGGGTTAGTGGTTTCTTCCTCCACGGGAACCTAGGGTATTCGGTTGTCTACGCGGCCAGAGTGGCGCCCGTGCTCGCGACCGCGGCCCCCTGGACAGTCATCATAGTTGTGGTCTCGCTTACTTTCGCTTTCGTTACGGGTTTCTTCTTGGGCCTGGTCGCCGCTTCAACTCGTTCCAAGACGCTGGACGCGTTCATAAGCGGGTTGATGTCTTTGTTCTCCTCGATTCCCTCGTACGTTTTGGCGTTGATCCTTTTAATAGTTTTCGCCGTTCATTTGGCATGGTTCCCCCTTGGGGGGGCATACTCTATGGACGTGAGGCCGGGATTGAACCTTCCCTTTATTGCCAGCGTGTCTCATCACCTGTTCCTTCCAATTCTCACTTTTTACTTGATGCTCTTTCCGGGTTGGGTGTTTGGCACCAGGGCCATAGCCACGAGCCTCATGAAGGAGGATTACATATTGGTTGCCAGGGCAAGGGGTATATCGGGCAGCAGGATGACCCTTTCTTACGTGGGCAGGAATGCTTTTCTCCCGCAGTTCACCGGGCTTATGTTCAGCTATGGCCTCCTGTTCGGCAACTCCATATTCATTGAGACGATTTTTGACGTACCCGGTTTAGGTTGCATCCTGAGCACCGCTGCTGGGGCAAGGGACTACGAGCTCACCATAGGCGCCTTCCTGATAATCATCTTGGCGGTGATAATTGGTAACTTCATCGCGGACGTCGGTTACGGGTTCGTCGACCCGCGCGTGAGGGGGAAGTGAGGGTCGAGATAAATGAGCAAGCAAAGACCGGTTTCTGAAAAGTTCAAGGACGCGCTTACCTCGCTTTACGTCTCTGTGAAGTTGATAACCAGCACCAATCAGGGAAAGGTCGGCTTTGTCATATTTGCGACCACACTGGTAATCGCTTTGGCCGCCCCGCTCTTCCCCTACCCTGGCCCGAAACTTGAAAACCCTGCGCTTATTAATATACTGCCCACGCTGGGCCATGGCTGGATGTACGTCTTGGGTGCAGACTACTTGGGTGGGCCCATGTTGCTGGATCTCATATACGGTTTACAGTACTTCATGATGGTGGGATTGGTGGCCGCCGTTTTAACGATAGGCATTGGGGTAGTCCTAGGCCTGCTGGCGGGCTACCTGGGTGGCTGGGTCGATCAGGCCGTCAACTTCACTTTCAACATACTCCTCACCATCCCTTCGTTCGCGCTCTGGCTCATACTCGCCATCATATTCAGGAACGCGGGCCCAATAACCTTGGGTTTCATACTGGGGATACTCAGCTGGGCCGGGCTGGGCAGACAGGTAAGGTCCGTGGCCATAGCGAACAAGGCGAAGGATTTCGTGGAGGCCTCCAGAGCCTTGGGTCTGAGCTCCTGGACGATAATAAGTAGCGACATAATGCCAGGTATCATGCCGTACATATTCATGAACTTCATGCTCTCTTTGAACGCGGGCATTTACGGCTCCATGGGGCTGGCGTTTCTCGGCATCCTGCCGTACAACGCGATAAATTGGGGAGTGTTGATGAACGTACTCATATATACCGAGGCAGCCGTGTACACGTGGAGTGGTACTATCCCGGTCATCATAATAATGGTAGTGGAAACCGTAATACTCATGGGCTTCGTCTTTACGGCCAACGCCTCCGATAGGTTGTTCGACCCGCAGAAGAGAAAGGAGGCGGAAAACTTGATAGCGGCGAACCGCAGCAGGAGGTGATGATCGTGAATGATCAATCGACTGTGCTTTCGGTCAGGGATTTGGAGGTTAGCTTCGCGACCAGCCTTGGCCTGGTCAACGCGGTGAGGAGGGTATCCTTTGACGTGAAGAGGAAGCAGATCTTCGGCCTGATAGGGGAGTCGGGGAGCGGCAAGACCACCACCGCCTTGGCGATAACAAGGCTTCTCCCGGCCTACGCTGTAGTCAAGGGAGCGGTGACCTTTTACGAACAGGGGACGCCGATTGAAGTGTTGAAGCTCAGCGAAAAGCAGCTCAGGGATTACAGGTGGAGGCACGTGTCATTGGTTTTTCAGGGCGCCATGAACTCCCTTAACCCCGTACTCACTGTGAGGGAGCACTTCAAAGATACGGCCCGTGCCCACGGCATAAATGATGGCAAAAAAATAGAGGCCTTGGCCAGGGAGCTCCTAACCTCCGTTAGGCTGAATCCCGACCGTGTGCTTAACGCCTACCAGCACCAGCTCTCGGGCGGCATGAAGCAGAGGGTTATGATAGCCCTGGCGCTCATGCTGAGGCCCGAGCTGTTGATCCTGGACGAGCCCACGACCGCGCTGGACGCGCTGACGCAGAGGCAGATATTGGACCTCGTAAAGGAACTGAGGGACAAGTACGAAATGTCCGTCATATTGATCACGCACGACCTTTCGGTTATAGCCGATACCGCTGATGAGGTGCTCGTCCTGTACAGCGGGACGCCCATGGAGATGGGCGACATAAACGAAATCTTCTACGAACCCCTGAGCCCGTACACCCAGATGCTGATCGACTCCTTTCCCATGATAGGCAGGGTGGTGAAGGAGAGGCCACAGATGCTCAAGACCGCTTCCAGCGTGGGTTGCCCTTTCGCCACCAATTGCCCGTTGGCAACGCAGGCGTGCTTCGGCGCCGACATGTACCTCAAACCTATAAAGGGGTCTCACATGAGCAGCTGCATCCACGCTGATCAGCTCGTGGGCAAGATAAGGGCTTACCAAGAGGGAGGGCGGAGTGGGGGTGATCAAGCGTGACCGAAGAGAGGCTCAGGGAAAGCCCCACTGTTTCATCGGAACACCTTACGGTCACATTCGAGGCCAAAAAGGGGTTGTTCAGCCGCGTTTACTTCAACGCCGTCGACGACGTCAGCATTGCCATAGAGCGGGGTAGCACGCTGGCCCTGGTGGGGGAGTCCGGGAGCGGCAAGACCACCCTGGGGAAGACCCTTATAGGGTTGAGGAAGCCCACTTCTGGCAGGGTTTACTTCCACGGCAAGGACGTGTGGTCCATGAGGAAGGAGGAGTTCATGGAATTCCGCATGAAATCGCAGATAATCCACCAGGATCCGTACTCGAGCCTGAACCCTTACAAGAGCGTTTACGACGTGTTGGCGTTGCCCCTCAGGGCACACAGGTTGGCAGGGTCCAAGGAAGAGGAAAGGGAGGCCATATACAAGATGCTGGAGGAGGTTGGCCTCATACCCGCGGAGTTCTACGCCGATAAGTACCCGTTTGAACTGTCAGGGGGGCAGAGGCAAAGGGTTTCCATAGCGAGGGCTATGTTGCTTCAGCCCGAGTTGGTGGTGGCCGATGAGCCCATAACTATGTTGGACGCTTCGCTGAGGCTTGGCATATTGGACACCATGATGGCTTTACAGAGGAAAATGGATCTGAGCATGCTCTTCATAACTCACGACTTGGGGATGGCTTACTACATAACGGGGAGGACAGGGAAGATTGCCGTGATGTACCTGGGTTCCATAGTGGAGTTCGGCCCCTCCGAGAAGGTGCTCAAGAACCCCATGCACCCCTACACCAAGGCACTGCTGTCCGCGATTCCGGAGCCTGACCCGAAGCTTTCCAGGAGCAAGCAGCTGATGAAGCTCACGAGGATGGACCCGCCTGACCCGAGTAGAGCGCCAGCGGGATGCAAGTTCAGCGATAGGTGTCCTTTCGCGTTTGACAGGTGCCGCAAAGAGAGACCGAAGCTGAGCAACGCCGGGGACGAGGAAGTCGCGTGCTTTCTCTACCCCGACGTCCAGGGGACGCCGGTATCGGGGGAGTCGTGATATGGACCCACAGACTGGCAGGGTTTTCTTCGGGTTGATGATGAGCTTTTTCGTTTTGCTCGTGTTCTCCCTAATCTTTATGCCGCCCGGCTCACCGAGCTTGCCACTTGCCGAGCTAGGCCTGATCGTCTGGATTTTTTTGTTTTCCATAATGGTCTACGACATAAGGAGGCAGTCGGGTCCGAAGCGAGGCTTCTACCCGGAGAAGAGAGCGCGAAAGAAGGGGAAAACCCGAGTTTTACCCTGGTCAAAAAGGGTCGGGCGTGCAAATGCGGTCGGGCGCTCTGGGTGATGAGAGGCGCAGGGGCACAGGGCGCGGTACGGCTTGGGCGGAGGGGGACCTAAGAGGGTTGGAGCGGCAAAGGGATAAAAGGCACAGGAGGTCCTAATCATCTGCGCATATGAGCTACCCCTAACCCTCTCGGAAGCAGAGGGGGTGCGTAATTGGGCCTTGCTCTTCTTGGCGCGAGCGGGCTTGTCCGCGGCGCGTTGTGGTTTCGTTCACCGTCGTTTGCGTTCGGGGCATGCAAGCCCTGACACCCCAGAGAAGCGTCTCTTGATCACCGTGAATGACGTAGGTCAGGACAAAGCGAGGTCTATCTCCACCACGTCGCGATCGAGGAGAGATGAGCAAGCATTATAAGGGGTAAATCATCGAGCGAAAAAAGGAGTAACAGTTCCGAAATTGGTTCTGGCGCGGAGGCGCCCCTTGCCTGGATCTCGTGAGGAAAATCCTTGGACGGGCAGGGCATTGCGGGTTTTTCCGTTGGCGAGCCTCAATTGCGAATAGCTCTTGAGATTTTGCGAGAAAAAGGGGGGGTCTGCTTTTCCCTCAGTAGGTGGTATTTGGCATTGCTTGCGCGAAAACCGCGCAAGGTATTTTTTCGCTGGTTGCTGAATGGGTCGACCTCGCCTAATCTTGTTGATTGCCCTGCGCGTCTTCGGATTGGAAATCGGCGGCAGATCGAACCATCTCGGGGCAAAGTTCATCCTGGGCGGCCGTCCGCTTGTGCTCCATCTGGGACGTGGCGGTCGAAGGCCGAAGGATTTTGGCACCTGCCTTCGGCGGGGTCTCGCCCCGAAACGAATGAAAGAAGCAAAGTTTAAACGGGAATCGCCGTGATGGTTATGGGGAAAGAGGGCGGTTTAGGCCGGCTGAGAAAGAAAGTTCAGGTGGCTAGAGTGCTCTCATTCATGGTGGCCGCCTCTTGGAGTTACGGATTAGTATATTATATGGCTTTGTTCGGGGTCAGCTTGTTCATAACGCCGTGGATGTTGGGCGACGTGCTTGCGGTCACCTCGCTTCCATACCTTGCGGCCTTCTTCGTCCCGGTAGTCCCTTCGTTCTTGGTGTTCAGGCACTTGGGTAGCATGGCTTACGCCATAAGAAGCGAGAACGTCAAGCTTTTGAAGGAACTGGACTCGCGGGGTTGGGCATGGGTCGAATTGGTGTTCGGCCTGGTGATCCCCCTCTTTATGCTTTACGTCGTGGGGATGCCGGCCTATACGCTTGATGCCCTTACGGGTTTTCTTATACCCTGGGTGATCCCGATTACGCTGAAGGGCGAGATGACCGTTGGGGGTGCTTTCGTTTCGTTGCCGACCGCCTACGCGTTGCAGAGAATCCACGCTGATGTGGTCTCTTTGCGGGCACCCCGATCCCACGGATGGTTTGGCTAGGGATTTCTCCAACTCTAACTTTATCGCCGTAATTCAAGAAGCGATGTAGTGCTACCCGACCAAGAGAAGAACGTGAAGATCAGGGAAAAGATAAGAGAGACTTTACTTAGGAGGAAGTCCGAGGAGGCCAGGACGTACGAGTTGGAGTTCGTCAGGGAGAGGATCTTCTAAGACGAGTTCGTCCTAATTCATCATTTGTTTTTAGAGGTCTAATGGTTCACGAACCACATCATAACCAACGGAATATTTCGCTTCAAATACATAAGGACTGTAAGGTAGATGTCATCTAAGTCAAGGTAGGCGACGGGTTCTGCGGAGACGATCTAAAGGCTCTCCTCTCGGGTAAGGCAGGCCCCGATCAAGAGATCCCGAGACGATTTCGAGGGGTTCGCGAGGCTCGATGACAAAGGCGCGAAAGTGGCCGAGGGTTGAGCTTGTCAGGCCCGTGGTTTGATTCCCCGGGTCCCGTACGGCATGGCTTACCGTACTGGCGAGGACTAGAGGGGAAGGGGATTGCATACAGAGTCTTGGGATTCCAAAGCGTCTGATCTCGATCTGCTATCCTATGGCGCAGAGTTCTCGGCCGCCAACCGCGTACGGAGGGACGGGGACTAACTATACTATGTTCACGCTACCTTTTATGTGCCTAAGGAGGACAAACCCAAGAACGAGGAGGACGCGAATAACATGTGGATGTGCGGAGTTGGATAACCTTCTCGAACGGCGCGAAACTGTCTCACCTGGTCCCGGTGACCTACCGTTTCAGGAGGCTTTACCACTTCGTCTTTCATGCTAAACTAGGATCAAGTAATTGGGAGAAGCTGCTACAGAAGATCCGGAAGGAGTTCTGGAAGCAAAAAGAGATAAAGAGGGGCATTATCAACGAGGTAGCCACCTACACAACGGCCAACTACTCAGGCGTAGTGCTTCGGAGGCAACACGCGCTCGTGGTAAAATTCCTCGTTAAGGGGATTGGCGGGACGCCCATAGGGGACTCCGCAATACCTTGAAGCTGAAGGCTAACGCCCAAGTAGAGGTCCCCCGTTTCGCTGAGACCACGGGCGTATGTATGAGCTGTAAACCTCCAGTGGAGCTTCACATGCAGGAGCAGTTGACCTCCCCTCCTGCAGCTCGGTATCCGACGGAGACGTGGCCTTGGCCTCGGTGAACCTTAAGGAGGGGCATTGCGCCTGGGACGCAGGCGAGGTGCTTGGGGATGAGCACCCTCTTGCGGTGGTGAATTCCTTTCGCGTATCCCGCGCGCAAGCGTCTTCACGAACTGGGAAGCCCCACCCGTAAGGCCGGGGAGTTCGCTTGCGATGAGCTCCGCTTACCGTGTTTCCCATTCGATTGCGTGCTCCTTCTTTGAGGTTTCGTGTCTGGCCACGAGCAGGCGGAAGCCTCGAGTGTAGGATTGGAGTTTGGGCCTTCTCGGCGTGTGCGTTGCAATTATCAGGTCTACACGGGGATCCGCTTGACGCTTAGCGCGTCACATCCATCTGCTTTGAAGCGAAGGCGGCCATCGTGCTGTTTTCTGTTTCGTGTGGCGAATGGGCGTGGCTTGAACGGGCTACGGACGGAACCTCGCTTTGAGTTTTCTGTATTGTCCTGCCGTTGTGGCCTTGTCTATTCTAGTTATTCGGGTCTTGTTTATCTATCTTGCCTGTTCGCGGTCGGCATTGGTACAATAAAATAACGGCTGTCTCGCCGGCGCATCTTCGATCGTCTTTAAGCCGCCATCTCCGATGACATGGAACAAATCCTGTTTGAAACCGATGAAACCGATCCCGTTGCGGATAAAGCTTAATCGCGCCACCGCCGCTGCCGTTGTAACGCCGTACTCAAGCTCATCATCTTATTTCATTCACATTGGAGAAAGGGAAGGGCGATAGAGAATGTCCCCAACTCTCAAAAAGTGAAAACGCTTTCAGCGCTAGTGGTCCATCGTCTTCTACTTTGCGGAGGCGGCCGAGCTTATCTATTTGGGTCATTGCGCCGCGCGTTCTTAAGCAGACAAAATGGGTAAATGGATCTTTGGATGTGCGCGCTTTGGTCGGCTCGGGAAGGGCGCCGGCCGGCGCCAGGTGCTTATTTGTTGATGAAGTGCGGTCGAAAGGGTTTCTTAATATGCCAGTTGCCGGTTTACGGGCGGGCCCTTGTTTTAAGGTCATCAGGAGCGCCTTTTGCCTTGGACAGTTGTTTCCAGTGGGTGCCGCCAAGTACAGAAAGCAGGCCACCTAGTAGTCGGCGTTGGCTGAGGGCCCTTCTGGGTCTGCTATCATGCCGCCACCTCCTAAACTGGGCTCTCAGCTTTGCCGCTCGCAAGAAAAGAGCTATCCGCAAGGGAAACACGCTTAGACGGCACCCATTCGCCGGCTTACCTGGTGAGGCAGGCCACCTGGCGGCTCACGGCAAATGTGGCTTCGGGGCAGGCTTCGGAAGTGCGGATTCGATTGAGCTGAGATTTCTGTTTTCCTTTGGAAGATGGCTGATGAGCGTCGCGTCTTGTTATAAGGTGTATGAGAAGTTCTTCGCAGCGATGGGTTACAAACCCCCTTGTTGAAGCGCTAATTGATAGGGGTAACATGAGTTATTCTTTCGATTGGTGGTGCTGAGAGGGAAGGCGCGGGTTTTGCTGAGACCCTAACTGGTCATTCGCGAGTGTTTTGGCCCACGGAAGAAATATTGAACGAGCGGAAGGGAGCTGAGAGCTTTCCCGCTATCTATTTTTGCTCATCTATTCACTTTTTTCGTTTTCTGGATGACACGGCCGCGCTGGCCGAGATAAAGTGTAAAAAGGCCGACGACGCATTACGTATGAAAATAAAATCGATCGAACCCTTGTTGCTGAGCGGAGAAGAAGGGGGCAGCGCCACCTGGGCTTCTTACGTCTTGTTGGTGAGAGTAACGACGGGGGACGGCCAGGTGGGTTATGGGGAAGCCGTTCCCACGCTCAGGTTGTTGTCGGTTGAAGGAGCGATCAAGCAGGTCGCCAAGGCGTACGTGGGCAAGAACGCCGAGGACTTGGAATCAAACCATCTGGATTGGTACAAGCAGGATTTCTACCTCCCGGTTTCATTCGAGTCCGCGAGTGCCCTCAGCGCCGTGGACATGGCTTGCTGGGATCTGGTTGGAAGGGAGCTGGGGATCCCTCTTTACCAGATGCTGGGCGGGAAACTGAGGGACCAAGTCCCGGTGTACGCGAACGGATGGTATGGAAAATGTAAAACTCCCGATGAATTCTATTCCAGCGCCAAGCGCGCTTTGCTGTCGTACAAGGCGTTGAAGTTCGACCCCTTCGGCAACCACTTCGACGGGATAGATGAAGAGGGATTGCGGGAGGCCGAAGAGAGGGTGAAGGCGGTGGTGGGGGCGGGGGCCTTGCCTTTGATAGAGCACCACGGCAGGTTTAACTCGGCTTCTGCGTTGGCCATCGCGGAGAGGCTTCAAAAGTACGGTCCGGCCTTCATGGAGGAGCCCGTTCACCCAGACGACTTGGAGGGCTTGAGGGCTTACAGGAGGTCGGCGCGGGTCAAGATAGCCTTGGGGGGGAGGATAATGGGGTTGAAGGAGCGCTTGT
>Ga0080003_1001303_pt1 | contig 13542 bp, 10 predicted proteins | sample JossMetagenome_FD_69206 | JGI IMG/M metagenome (GOLD analysis project Ga0080003, IMG submission 69206) | Hot spring microbial communities from Joseph's Coat, Yellowstone National Park, USA - JC2_E (SPADES assembly) (version 2) | ecosystem: Environmental > Aquatic > Thermal springs > Hot (42-90C)... | reverse complement strand
GGGCGTAGTGAGGTCCGACCTGCTCGAAGCCGTTGTACTGCTTCCCGAGAAGTTGTTCTACAACACTCAGGCAGCAGGCATAATCTTAGTACTCAACAAAGAAAAGCCGCCAGAAAGGAAGGGGAAAGTGATATTCATAAACGCGGGCGAGCTCTACGTAAAGCACCCTGAAATAAGGAAGCTCAATCAGCTTTCAGAAGAGAACATAGCAGAGATAGTTGAGATGTATAAAGATTTTAAAGATTTCAAGAATTATGCTAGGGTTGCAAGCATTGATGAAATAGAAAAGAACAGTTATAATCTTAACGTTAGCCTTTACGTCCAAAAAGACAGTGAAAGCGAAAAAATTGATATTTCTAAAGAATTTGAGGAACTGAAGTCTTTAGAAGAAGAGAGGCAGAGCATTATGGAGAGACTCGAGAGTTATTTGGAAGAGGTGAGTAAACTCAATGGATGAAAAGGTTGAATTCTACAAAGAGACGGAATCTAGGGATACAGAAATTGGGAGGATACCAAGGGATTGGGAAGTCATGAAATTAGGAAATGTAATTACGTACGTTAAGGGCAAAAAACCTAAAGGAATGACCGAGGAACATCAAAGAGGATACCTCCCTTATCTATCCGCTGAATATTTGCGCAGTGATAAGGTAACGAAATTTGCAGAACCTTCGGAAGACGTCATCCTAGTTAACGAGGGGGACTTGATCTTATTGTGGGATGGGTCGAATGCGGGAGAATTCTTTTGGGGAAAGCAAGGAATCCTTTCTTCAACGATGGTTAGAATTGAACAAGAAAAGCCAAGCTACGACCAAAAATTCTTGTTCTATTTGTTGAAAGCAAAAGAAAGCGTCTTAAAAAGAAAAACTAAAGGAACTGGTATTCCCCACGTTAATGAAAGTGTCCTAAGTGATCTCGTCATTCCTGATCCGCCTCTTGTGGAGCAACAAAAGATCGCCGAAATTCTAACAACCATCGACGAGGTCGTTCGGAAAACTGATGATATCATAGCTAAGACCGAAGGCTTGAAAAAGGGGTTAATGCAGGAGCTTCTAACTAAAGGAATAGGGCATAAAGAGTTTAAAGATACTGAGATTGGAGGAATACCAAAGGATTGGGAAGTTAAAAAGATAGGAGATATAGCTCAAACTTCAAGCGGAGGAACGCCCAACAGAGCTAAAAAGGAGTACTATAATGGGAATATTCCTTGGGTTAAATCGAGTGAGTTGAAGGATAATATCATTTATGACACAGAGGAAAAAATTACTGGAGAGGGGCTACAAAACTCTTCTGCAAAAATACTTCCAAAAGGGACTTTGTTAGTTGCAATGTATGGTGCGACCATTGGAAAAACCGGTATTTTAGGTATGGATGCAGCAATGAATCAGGCTATTTGTGCAATTTGGCCCAATAAAATGTTTGACCTAAACTTTCTAAAGCACTATATAATTTTTGGAAGGGAGCGGCTAGTTTCTATAAGCTCTGGTGGAGCTCAACCTAACATTAGTCAGGAAATTATAAGAGCTTTTAAAATACCTCTTCCGTCTCTTCAAGAGCAGCAAAGGATCGCTGAAATTCTTTCTACTGTTGATGAAAAGCTCGAAACTTTAAGGCAGGAAAGAGTCAAGCTCGAGAGGGTAAAGCAGTGGTTCATGGAGGAGCTGCTTACCGGTAGGATAAGGGTGAGGGTTGCATGAGCTTTGACGAAAAGGTTCCGAAAATATCAACCCCGGAGAGGGATGATTACGTAATGATTGAGAATAATTTGACGAAGAGGGGCTGGAGGCTCCCAAGAGAGAACGAGGTACCGAAGCCCGTCGATGGGTTCATCCTCAGAGACATATTCTCGAGGCAGTTCGAAAGGCTGAACCCTGAACTGAAAGGTTTGGAGGGGAAGGAAAGGGAGGACGCGCTGGACGAAGTCAAGGAGAAGCTCAAAAACGAGGACGAAAGGCGGGTGCTCCGTTACCTGAAGGACGGGATGAAGTACTCTCTGCCAAGAAAGGCCAAAACGCTCACCTTTAAATTCATAGATTACGCCAACCCAGAAAACAACGACTACCTGCTGGCCCCCCAGGCGAAGTTCGAAGGGACCCCGGAGAACATCAAGCCGGATTACACCCTGTTCGTGAACGGGTTGCCGGTCGCGATAATAGAGGTGAAGTCCTCTACCAGGATAGAGTCCTACGGGGAAGCCCTGGAACAAATTCACAGATACGAAGAAGAAAGCCCTGAACTGTTCAGGTTTGTACAGCTCGGCGTTGCTTATGGAGATGAAAAGGTCTACATACCTACCTGGCCCAACAGGGATCATGAGGAGAGGCGCACCAGGCCCTTCGTGTGGAAGTCTCAGGAAAATGGTGAGTCGAAGGAAAATGGTGAGTCGAAGGAAAACATATTTGAAATTTTAAGGCCTGAAACTTTGCTTCAGATAATCAAGTGGTACACTTTCTTCAGCAGGGACAGGAGCTCAAAGGTCATAGCAAGGTACAACCAGTTTTATGCCTCAGAAAAGGCTTTGGAAAGAATTTCAGAGTATCTTGAAGGAAAGGGAAGGAACAGGGGGCTGATCTGGCACTGGCAGGGCAGCGGCAAGACGTACACCATGCTTTTTATAGCGAACAAGTTCTTCGAGACCTACTTCGACAGAAACCCCGTGGTGTTTTTCCTCCTGGACAGGGAGGACCTCCAGAAGCAGCTCCTGGAGGACTTCGTGAGCAAACTCGACGTTGACTACTTCGACGAATATTTGAAGAAGATAGATAGCATAGACGAGCTGAGGGGTGAGCTGGAAAACGTAAGAAAGAGCACGGAAAACCAGAACGTAAAAGTCAGAAAGATGTACGTAGTTCTGATTCAGAAGTTCAGGAAGGAGGATTTCGAGGACCTCATCGGCCGCGGAATACCGAAGAGGGAGGTCGTGTTCCTCATAGATGAAGCTCACAGGAGCCAGTACGGGACTTTGGCCTCGGTCACGAAGAACCTTTTCCCGGACGCCATGAGGTTCGCCTTCACCGGCACCCCCGTGTTCAAGTACGAGGAGAAGAACACGTTCAGGGAATTCGGGTACGAGGATGAGCCTTACATGCACGTTTACTTCATTCAACAGTCCATAGATGATGGGTTCACCCTGCCGATAGTTTACGACGTGATAAACGAGGGAAAGAAGGAGGCCGACGGCATAGAGATCCTCCTGAGCGACGAGGACATAAAGAACTTCATCCAAAACTGGGAGGAGCTTTCGGACGAGGAATACGAAGAATCCATGGAGGAAGTGAAGCCCACCATAACGAAAAGGGATATAGCGACGCACCTCAATTCGATCAAGGTCATTCTGACGAACGAGAGGAGGATCGAGAAGCTCGCGGGCTTTATCGCGGACAGGATATCCCAGGACACCGAGGGATTCAGGTACAAGGCGATGGTGGTGATGGCCAACAGGGAATCATGCGTGGTGATGAAGAAATACCTCGACGCCGAGCTTTCCAAAAAATTTGGCGCCAATGCCGGGGAGTGGAGCAAAATAGTCATGACGTACGCGCAGAACGACACGGGGAAAATACTGGAATACAAGGGGAAACTGAGGGAGGAATGGAACAGGGATTACGACGAGATAAACAGGGCCATCCAGGACGCCTTCAAGAAGAAGGACGACCCGAGGATATTGATAGTCACGGACATGCTGATAACCGGCTTTGATGCCCCGAAGCTGAGGGTCATGTACCTCGACAAGCCGCTCTACGACCACAGGCTTCTGCAGGCAATAGCGAGGGTGAACAGGCCGTATAGGGACGAGCTCGGGGAGAAGGAGAACGGGCTCATAGTAGACTCCGTGGGGCTGCTTACCCATCTAAAGAAGAGCATAGAAAATTATGAGCTTCTCAGCGACGAAAGGACTAGCAGGGATCTGCTCAGGAACGTGTTTTACGATCTGGATTCGATGGCGAAGGACTTCGCCGAAAGCCTTGATAGGCTAAAGAAGGAGCTGAGGGAGCTTAAGATAGATGGACAAGACCTCTCACTGGATATCGACCGCTTAAAATCGATCTACAAAAAGAGAAAGGATCTATTCGAAGCATTGGCCAGAGACGAGATAATCCGCAAGGTAAAGAAAATGGTGCTGTACTGGGATCAGGTAGACATCATGAGGGAAATGCACGAAGTCATTGAAGAATTCAAGGCCCTTGGGCCCCATAAAGACAGGATAAAATATGAAGACGACGTGGCTTTAATACAGTTCATCTACGATGTCATGCTTAGGATAATCAAGAAAGGGAGCCCACCCAGGGGGTTCTGGGATGAGCTTATTGAGCTGGTCCACGACAAGACCGAGGTTAAAGACTTCCGCGCCATTTCCAATTATGTCATCGGGGAACAAACCCTGGATCAGGTATATGAAAAAATTAAATCAAAATCATTGAATTCTGAGGAGATAGCGGACGCCTTAGGGGTTCTAAGGTCATTCCTTTTAGATGAGCTTGCAAACCCCGTATACAGGGCAATTTATGAAAGGCTGGAGGAAGTGAGAAAGGAGTGGGTCAGCAGACACAACGATAAGGAACTGGAGGAAGAGCTGAAGGACCTTTTCGGAAAGGCCGTGGAGTACAGAAAGGAAACCGAAGGGCTCGCGCTCCAGGAGTATGTAGCGAAGACGGTCGCGAAGACCGTTGCAGCCAGCCTGAAGCTGGAAGGCCAGAACCTGGATCTCAAGAATTTTAAAGCAGTGCTCCGGGCGATCGCTGGAAAAAAGATAATTGGGGAGGGCGAAAGGAAAAGGATCAGAACCGAGCTGCTGAAGGACCTGTTTAAGGAGATAAAGAACGCCGATAAAACGAAATTGAATGAGTTGGCCGAAGAAATGACCGAATTTGCTATAGGTAAAATGAGGGCTGAAAAGCGTTGAGCAAATATAAAGCGATTCTGGAAGAGGCCAGAAGAGATCTAGAGATAAACGATGATTTCAAAATCATAATGAAAAAGATGAAGGTGAAGGCGGCCTCTATCTCATTCAAAACGAGGGTGATAAGAATAAGCAAGGAATTGGACTGTGACCCGGAATTCATCAATTATTTGATATATCACGAATTAGCTCACTACAAGCTGGGCACGAAACTTCATAACAAAGAATTTTACGAGCTGCTGAATTCGAGGCTGGAAGAGAAAAATGTAAAGAACCTTGAAAAAAGGATACTCAGAAAGATGTTAGAGATAAATCATGTAAGCAGATATTTTGATTGACAGGAATTGAGCATGTTTGCCAGCTCAAATACAGCCAACTCTAAATGTCACCATCGAACCATCAAAACTGTGGAATCCAGAAGGGCCGTCACAGGTCATCGAGGGCGTTTGCGTGAAGAAACTTCGAAAGCGGCGTGTACCGGATCCCCTGAGGCACGCGCTGCGCCCCCCTTTTAATGGGATAGCTGAAGCCCCCGGCCCTGAGTTACATCCCCTAGGCGATTGGCCGCATACGGGCAGCATACAAGCGTGGTTACGAGGCAAGGCTCCGCCGGCCTCCGGGATTTACGGACGCCCCGGCGCCTCGGCGCACTTGAATAAAGAAAGCCGCTCTTAGCTTCCGTGGGCGAGGAGGCGGTCGGCTTCAACTATCTGGACGAGGGCGTCTGGGTGCGGTACGCCGATGAGGTCCTTCTGCCGGTCCACGCGGAGACAAGCTCGATATTGGACGCCTGGAGGGATGCCGGGGAGAGGCTGGACGGGAGGAAGCTCCCGGAGCTCCTGGGGGACGAGGGGATCGCGAGGGTCCTGCTGGGCGGGGTGAAGGAGGACGGCTCCCGCCCCGATAACAGCGTGGCCGGATTCTACGCCGGGGTCCTATTTAACCCAGAATTATAGCCCCTGGATTGAAGAATGAGTTTATACAAAGGGCTGCTCGCGGATAGCCAATCGTAGAGCTATATTCGATGGAATCACTCGATATGGCGCCTCAAAGCTAAAACATTAATAATCACATATAATATATATGGGGGTAGGGGGCGATTCGTTGGTTTACATCTCAAATCGTGCCAAGAGGTTTATAGAAAGGTACTATACCCCGTGCGGGCTTGAAACGCAATTCCTTCAGATGATCGAAGACCTCCCGGCTTACCTGAGCTCGGAAGTCTGCAGGGATGCGGAATACTGGCAGAAGGAGCTGGATGATCCGGGATCATGGATACACAGATCTAATATAATGGTTGGCGCCATAGAATATGCCGTCAAACTTGCGGAGAATCTATCCGAGAAAACCGGAGTGGGATTGTGCGAATATCTCGGGGATTCGATTGAGAAGAATTGGATTGGAAACTGGCTGGCGGGCTACATAAAGGGTATGAAAGTATAATTTCAATATCGCAATATCGGGCCATTCCTGGATCAGCGACCGAGCGCGGAACGCGGCACAGCGTGAACTGAGCTATCTTTAAATAGTGGTAGGTCTCACTCACAGACGATGACAGGGACAGACACTGTTGATGAGGACTATGTCCGGAGATTCCTGACCGAGAACCCGAAGTTCATTGGAATTCTCAGGAGGGCCCTGGAGCAGGAGGAGAAACAACTGAACCAGCTCGGCTACTTCGGCTGGGAGTGGTATGAGGTGAGGGCGTACCCGGCCGAGCTCATGAAGCTCGTGAGGGAGGGGATAGTTACGCTGAATTACAGGAGCAGGAGCCACAGGAACTACCTGCTCTCGAACAGGGAGGCGGTTAAGAAGGCACTCGAGTCCATGGGGGTGATGTGATGGAGGAGATACCCATGTTGGATGAACGGTACCTGGAGATCCTCAGGCGCGGCCTGGCCGAGGAGGAGAAGTATGCGAACGATGAACACTACCTCGGCTGGGCGTGGTATGAGGTGCAGGCGCCGCCCATGATGATAAACAAGCTCGTGACGGCCGGCCTGGTGCGCGTCAACTTCAAGTCGAACTCCAGCACCAACTACATGATAGCCGACCGCGAGAAGGTGAAGCAGCTGCTGGAGGAGGCGGCAACGGAGGGAGAGGAGGAGGGGGTCGAGGAGGGCCCGGTCGAGATACCGGATGACCTCTTCGACGTGATAGAGCTCCACGACGACAAGAAGAGGCTATTGATGGCGGGGCTCCGCGCCGAGGATCCCGTGCACTTCCTGCTGGTCGGGACACCCGCGTCCGCGAAGTCGCTGTTCCTAGAGCAGCTGAGGAAGCTACCGAGGGCAGTCTTCATAATTGGATCTAGCACGACCAAGGTGGGGATAGTGGACCTCCTCTTCGAGGAGAGGCCGAGGTACCTGATCATAGACGAGCTGGACAAGGTGAGCGACCGGAACGACCTGGCAGCGCTGCTCTCGCTGATGGAGGGCGGCGTGGTGGTGGAGACCAAACACAACCGCAGACGCGAGGGGAAGTTCGACGTGCGGGTGTTCGCGGGCGCGAACCGTATCGAGAGGATACCGGCCGAGCTGCTGTCCAGGTTCTTCGTGCTCACGTTCAGCGAATACACGCCGGACGAGTTCCACAGGATCGCGATGTCGGTCCTGATGAAGAGGGAGGCGCGCCGCAGGACATAGCTGAGCTGATAGCGGCCAGGCTCCTCAGGGACGTGGGGACGAGGGATGTGAGGGACGCCGTCAAGGTGGCCAGGCTGGCGAAGCAGCAGGGGAAGACTTGGAACATGGATGAGGTGAACCTGATCATGGATCTCATGATCCGGCAGAAGCACCGCAGCTCCCCAACAATATCTACTAAGTGTCATGTTCTACCATCCCGGAATATAGCTCCAGGACCACCATTCGCGGATAGCTTGTCGCATGCGCTGTTCTTCGATCCAAGTGGTGATTATTCGATGTTAAATCCGCTAAATTGCGCAACACAGCACTGAAGTCCGACCTCACTAGCTCTGAGCAGAGCACGCTATACTCGATACTGAACACCGCGGGGGCCGCGTTCGGCCTCGGCGCAATGCGACCTGAGAGGGGGAATAGGGACATTACCCCCTTTAGATCTAAGGGGTAAATTTGTCCCGGGCCGGCCCCCTACGGTAGGCGCGCCCCGCGGCGGAACGGATACATCCCAAGCCGGCGCGCTGAGCATATTACATGTGTCATAATGCTCCCTAAGGGGTGGGTGCGGGAGCTCGATGGAAAGGGTGGTCAGCTGCTAGTGCTGGAGTGGCACGAGGGCGACCGTCACATTGATTAGGGAGCCCACGCCGGAGGAGGCGAAGATATGACCGAGTCCGAGGAGATCCTGAAGGAGGCCCGCGAGAAGCTGGCGGAGTTGCTGGAGAAGGACGATCCGATTCTGGCGCGGTGGGCCAGGACGCTGCACAGCGCCGACGATCTCCAACAGTTCTCCATGATGCTGCGCTACCTTGAGTCCCAGTGCTCGTGTTGCCACACCACCTCGTGCTGCCTCGCCGCGTATAAGTACGCCGTCGAGGCCTATGCGAAGCTGATCGATGCGATACTGGCCGAGGCGGGGTTCGATACGCGCTCCAGGGAGGGGCACCTGCCGATCCCGCCGTGAGTTAGTGTACTATCCATATTTCCCAAGGAAAGAGGGAATCGGAGGGCGGAGGAATAGCTATCAAACGCCGCCCCTGCGGCCGCCCACTCCCTCTCCCACACGGTGAGCGCGGGGTTCGCCGCGGCCCCGGCGCTCACGCGCACGCCCGCGGCCCATTCGCCCAGGCGCTGCGTCAGCCAGTCCTGCACGCGCTCGCGGCGCTCATCCACCAGAGGGAGCTTGAGGGATCTCCTGTGATCTCTCGAGGACTCCGGCTTCAGGGGAAGGGTCCGCGTGGTCATCCCCTTCCTCATTAGGGAGGGTGTAGCTGATGGACCTCGAGAGGTACTGGAAGCGCCTCTAAGACCTCAAGGGAGGCGCCCAAGGGATATTCGGAGCACTGGAGAGCGAGAAGGGAAGTTGTAATCGGGGCCAGTTCGCCCGGGCGATTATGATCGCCTGCCCGGCGCCGCTCCGGCTGTTCCGCGATTACTCGCCTTCACTGCCTCCTTCATGTGCCTCCTGAGGCCCTGGGCGCCGGTCCTCCTATCGACCCACCTCCCCCCTGGATGCCGCCAACGTGCGTCCCATGAGGGATTAGTGATGTTGCTTAGAGCGACGGCATCACACTGTTGGCGAGGGCGCTCCCCCGGCGCATGCGAGCCTCCGCATCCTCTGCAAAAACTGGTCCGACCACAATTCGTCCAGCCTCTCTGGAGCTAGTAGGCTCTTCTCTATCAACTCCAACATTCCCTCCTTAGCCTTTTTGAAATCGCCTCCACGATCGGCTCCGAGCAGGAGGAGCGCCAGGATCGAGAGGCGCGCGTACTCCTTCACGCGTTCAGGGAAATCTTTATCGTTCTCGATCGCCTTCTTGGCCTCACGCTTCATGCCATCAATATCCTTGATGTCATCGATATCCCCGATATCACCATGGGCGAATCTGCTCCTAATCTCATACGCAGCATCGAGATCGTTCCTCAATCCCTTTTCATTCCCAACCCACTGGCGGAGGCATTCCACCTTCTCACCGAGCGCCTTGAGGAGCCTCGCCGCATAGCGCTCGAGATTATTTGTTGCTCCCGATCTTCCTCTACCGTAGATAGCCTCCATGGCCATCACCGCGTACGCTGTGCTCTCCACTGGGTTGTGGATAACTTGAATGGACTCGAGGTAGTGCTTGAGCGCCGTACTCAGAGGGACGGCGACCTCGTACTCCTTCGTGAGGTACCCCCAGAGCTCGCGCATCCTCCCGACGTCATCTTCGGTCACGCGGCACTGGTTATACACTAAGTGTGAAAGCATCGTGGACACCTCGGGATCCGCGCTGAGGACGCCTTGCGGTGGGATCAACCAGAACCTATTGCCTCCAAAGATGCTCGCGTTATCCAGAGCCAAGGCTCCGTAGAAGAAGCTGGGGTGTTGATCCTTGGCGACGGGCCAGCAATTCCCGAGGAGAGCCAGTGCAGCCATGAGCCTCCACGTGGCGTCCTCGGCGAGTTCCCGCAGATGGTAATCCTCATAATTACCGCTCCCCCTCAGCTCGAGCACCGCGGAGATTATGCCGGATGCCTCAACCTTCACGGACCCGCCAGATTCTTCGCCTTCGCTCGACTCCTCCTCAACGGAGAGCGCTTCGAAGACCGGCGGCGGCACGTTAAATGGGTACTCGTACTCCAGAAGCTCCTTGATGTCCGTTAGCGTGGGCCGGCGTAACGCAGCCGTTAACTCGCCATCCTTCAGCTCGATGCCGTTCTCCACATCCACCCTCAGGCCCGACAGGTAACAGTGGATGCTCCACGATGGATGCCCCGATTCGTCGTACCAACGGGCTAAGAGATCCGGCAGGAGCTCCGGGCCTTTCCCCTCAGCGGCCTCTAGGAGCCGGACATCCAGAATGAAAGAGACGCCCCTCCTGACGTCCTCTTCCTTGTACCAATACCTGCGCGCTGAAGTGCTCAGGATCCTATCGACGATGATCCCGACAGCGCGATCGTAATATTCGTCCAACGGAGATGCCAGCTTGGTATGGTCGATCAGTCTTATAATTTCCTGAGTTTGAGTTGGTGAATATTTATATTTAATGAAAACTCTAGGTGCCTCGGGCGAGTAGAACGTTTCGATATACTTGGCCTCGATCCGTTGCCCAAAAGCGGGGAATGACCCTTCCACTATCAGATTCGGATCCTTCCCTAGGCGCTCCCTGAGCCCCTCGACCAGCCTTGTAATGAGATCCCTCAGTTCCTCGGCCTTTGCCACGGAGAAGAACTTACGGAAGAGATATTAATAAATTACTACTTCGGAACGCTCCGACGCAGCAGTCATGGACCATGAGTAGTAAGTCGAGAATCTCTTAGGAGCATGAGCAGCGCGTCGATCGCATGATTCCGTCATTTTGAGTTAATCGTTATAGAACGCGCCCGACGGTAGAATTTTTACATCCAGCAATTCATGCCTTTAAGTCGAGATCCTTCTGGCTAAGAGCCACTACGAGAGGTCTTCTACCTCTTGAAGTTTCTTCTCCCCTTCATCAGTCCCAGCAGGAGATCTAGGTCATGCGATGTTTTTACGCGCCGCGGCCGCGCAGCATATAAGCGTGGTTACGAGGCGGAGCTTCATCGATATATCGATCTTCGGGGTTTACGGGCACCCTCGACGTTGGCCGCGCGAGCGGCGAAGGGCCGCCGGATGAAAGCCTCGCGATCCGAGGGCTGCGAGTATTAGTAATCATGGACGCGCTATTCCAGGCGTGCGCGTGACCAAGCTGAGGCTCGAGAACTTTCTATCATTCGACGTCCTATCCTTCGATAAGGATGGTGAGAGGGGCTGGAGCTCGGCGACCTCACGATACTTGTGGGGTCCAACGGCGCCGGCCTCGGAGCACCAACACTCGTAGTACAGTTTTACTATTTCACGTTTTTCTATCATTATGCATAATAGTTAAATAACTCCAGAGTCCAAATCTGTCGTTGCCGCCCATCCCCTCCCTCGAGGATCTGCAGGAACTCTGCGGCGAGCTGGATGAGGAAAGCCATGAGAAGTTCGCGCGCTTCATCAGCAAGGAAAAGTGGGATCTGGATACAATCCAGAGCTGGCTGGACGAGGCCGTATCCAACCCGCGGAGGTTCCAGAGGGAGTTCCAAGATCTGGTAACCTCGCTGGGCAATCGCCTCGGATTTTCGAAGGTGGACTTCGGAAGCTACTCATCGGTGTCCGACAGGATATCCTACGACGGGCTGTGGGAGAACGACACGCTGCGCATAGTGATAGAGGTGAAGCTCGAACCGAAGTTCGCTAACATCGATCAGTTGGGCAGGTATATCGATGAGTTATCGGAAGAAAGGGGGGACGGTAAACCCACCTACGGAATATTCGTCATCGGCAAGACAGAGCCGAAGGATCTGGATCCCCTGCTCAACCAGCTCAGGGGCAATCGCAAGTACGCCGACAGGATCAGGGTTATCTCCCACGCCGATCTGCTCAAGCTCGCCAAAATAGCGGAGAAGAACCACCTGAGAAACGATCAGGTATCCAAGATCCTCATCCCCTTCGACGATGCTAACGTGGGGAACCTCGTGGAGATAATCGAAACAATAATGGAGGAGGAGCGGGTGGCCTCCGAGACCCCGCAACTCGGCGAGGGCAAGGAAGAGCGTCCGAGTCCGATCGAGGTGCCCAAGGTTCCCAGGGCTTCCCTCTCCGACCTCGAGGAGGGCGACGTCGCCATCTACCCCTCCAAGCCCGAGGGCGCGGAATTCCTCAAACAATATCAGGCGTGGCCCGCGAGGATCGGGGAATGGAAGAACCCCAGGTACTTCGCCCTCTACATAAGCAACCCTGATCATGCCATAAAGTACTTCGGGGAGATCGAAGACCTGATTGACGCGGAGGACTCCGGAATAGAGAACCCGGAAGACAGAAAGTATTTGATCGGGAAAAAGGTGATCCGGCTCAAGGAGGGATCCCTGAGGGAGCTCAGCGATCCCATAAGGAAGGGCGCAAGCGTGCCCTTCGTTGCATGGCGCGTACCGCTTTCGAAGTTCATAAATGCGAATATCACCGATGACCTCCTCTCGTGATGCGGCGGCCACATATAGGCCAGCCGTCGGTCGTCGCAGCGTGCCTCCGACGCGGAGAGCTCCCCTAGGCGCGGATGCTTAGCGCGAATACAATAGGACACGATCCATCGCTCCGGATGGGCGACGTCAATGTAAATCCCCCTCGATTTCGATTGTATGGGGCTCATATAGGGATGGCTCTCCGAAGGTCCACCGAAATCCCGGTATTTCTGTTATCCTGGCACAAGGTTTACATTAACGCGATGCCGATCACGAGTATTGAGCTCAACGGAACCCGCGCAAGGGCCCCAATACTTCCTTGAGGTCAACACGAGCAAGTTCCCCTGCCACCTCGGGCGCGCGCTCTGGTGGCACGCGGGAAGCAACGATAAGAACGCGTTGAGGAGCATCAGGGCGGGCGATATCGTCTATCACTACGTCGGAAGCGATGTGAACGAGGAGTTCCTGAGGGGCATTTGCGGGGACTTCGACTGCCACAAGTCCATGGTAATAATGAGCTCCAGGGTCAAGACGGTGGAAAGGGCGGATGGAGGCGGCCTGGACGAGGAGACGTTCAAATCGAGGCTGGGATCACTGCTCGCCAACGTCCTGGGGAGGGATTATTGCGTTGGGATGGACCTCCGGAGGTATTTCGAGCAGTACGACAAGATCTTCGGAGACCAGAGCCGGCGCTACTTCCTGGCGGAGCTGGAGGACGATAAAATCTCCCCGCGCGAGCTCAGGGATTTCGGCATATCCTACAGTAAACTCCAGAATCAGTACCTCGTTATGCTGATGAATGTCCCGTACTCCGGGCAGGACCTAGAGGAGGCCATCGAGGCCCTCAGGAGGTCCGCCAATGAACGCCTGGTGCTGGACGAGGACCTGCTGAGGCGCGTCCTGGTGGCGGCCTCGAGGGGGAACGTCCTGCTAACGGGGCCCCCGGGATCCGGGAAGTCGACCCTGGCCGAGCTGGCGGCGGAGGCGCTCGGGGACGGGAGGCCC
>Ga0080003_1001302_pt1 | contig 13549 bp, 15 predicted proteins | sample JossMetagenome_FD_69206 | JGI IMG/M metagenome (GOLD analysis project Ga0080003, IMG submission 69206) | Hot spring microbial communities from Joseph's Coat, Yellowstone National Park, USA - JC2_E (SPADES assembly) (version 2) | ecosystem: Environmental > Aquatic > Thermal springs > Hot (42-90C)... | reverse complement strand
TTATCTATGCTAAAATACTATTATGAAAGCGCTTTTTATTGGGGCAAGTTCTGATTTGGCTATAGCTACAGAAGAAGAGTTTGCTAAAAACGGTTTTGAGCTTTTTTTGATAGCAAGGAATAAAGATAAGTTAGAAGAGATTGCAAATCATATAAACGTTTTATCTTCGAAAAAACCAAGCACTTATGTTTGTGATCTAACGGATTACGACAGTTTAGAAAAGATAATGGATGAGATATTTTCAGAAAATATTATAGATGTGGTTTTGATATTCCAAGGATATTTGCCAAAAGACCCTTACGATAAAAAAGAGATTTTAAATACTATAGATGTAAATTACACCTCTTGTGTTATGAGTGCAAACTTTGCTGTAAAACATTTTTTAAAACAACATCACGGCATGCTTATAGGTGTTTCTTCGGTGGCAGGAGATAGGGCAAGACCATCAAATTCTTTGTATGGCTCTTCTAAGGCAGGTTTTAGCTTTTACCTTGAGGGTTTGAGATACTGCATGGCTTCAAAGAATATCCATGTGATGAGTGTAAAACCTGGATTTATAAAAACCAAGATGACCAAAGATATATCTTTCCCAAGCTTTTTAGCCGGAGAAAAAGAGACTGTGGCAAAAGATATATACGATGCTATGCTAAAGAAAAAAGATGTTCTTTATACACCTTCTTTTTACGAGTTTATAATAAAAGCTTTAAAACTTGTGCCATCTTCTTTAATGAAAAAACTCGGTAAAAACAAATGTTAGATGTTAAAATCAGAAGGCTATATACTAAACAGATTTTATCTTTTAGAGGCTGAAGAAACCGAAGCTCTTGCAAAGATTGTACAAGTTTATTTAAAATCAAGAGGTCTTGTCACTCTTTATGTAAGAGACATATATTTAGATTCCAATCTTTTTGGTAAACTTGAGCTTTTTGATAAAGTAAACATATGGTGGGAATCTGCAAAAGATTTGGCAAATTTGGTAGATATAATAGATTATAAGAGAAATAAAAATCTATACTCTTATGAGAATTATATGGGGCTTTCTTATATTTCAAAAGCAATAAAAGAAGATATAAAACTCTACGATGAATATGTTTATAGACTTTTGGAGTTTTTTTGGAGTTATGATTTTGGTAAAAACTTTTATATTCCAGTTTTGTGGTTTTTGATAAATGTAGCAGACTATTTTGGTTTTAGACCTTTATTCTTGGATAAAGATTTTTCTAAAAGCCCAAATGTTTTGTATATAAACCTTCAGGATGGAGATATAGGGATGTCAAAGTACTCTATGAAAGTAAGAAAACATGTTTTAGAGCTTTTAAAAACCATATCAAACACCGATTTAGAAAATATAGGTGATGTAAAAATGAGCATATCAGAAGCTAAAGAAGGGACTAAATTTATGATGAGGCTTTTTAGGGGTTTAAATAGATGAAGATATTTGGTATTACGATGGGTGATCCAGCGGGTATAGGGCCAGAGCTTATACTAAAGCTTCAAAAAGACATGGAAGATGAAAACGCATACGTAATATATGGAGAAGAGTATATTTTAAAACACGCTTCAAGTGTTTTGGGCCAGAATTTTTACTATGAGAAAGTAAACAATATAGACGATGTAAAAGATAAAGGCGTATACTTGATATCCTTGGGATTAAAGGGGTCTTTGGAGCCATCTCCTTCTTCTGGAAAGCTTGCTATAGCTTATCTTGCAAGAGCTACAGCGGATGCTATTTCAAAAAAACTAAATGGTATTTTAACGATGCCCATAAACAAGTATTTTGCAAAAGCCTCTGGTTTTAGCTTCAACGGTCAAACGGAATATCTTGCTTTTGCAGACAACAAAAAAGATTTTGCCATGATGATGTATAGCGATGCTATAAAAGTGGTGCTTGCCACCATACATATACCTTTAAAAGATGTAGCCAGTGCAATAAATATAGAACTCATAAAACAAAAGATAAAACTTATAAAAGATTACATACCAAAGTACTTTCGTTTTATACCGACTGTAAAGGTGCTTGGTTTAAACCCGCACGCTGGGGAAGGCGGGCTTATAGGTGATGAAGAGGCAAAGATTATAATACCAGCCATAAGAGATGAGGATGTTGCAGGACCAATTCCACCAGATACCGCTTTTATAGATATAAAAAAAGACGATATATTCCTTTGTATGTATCATGATCAAGGTCTTATACCTTTTAAGATGTTGGCTTTTGATAAAGGTTCAAATGTTACTATAGGTCTTTCATTTTTAAGAACATCACCAGATCATGGTACCGCTTACGACATAGCTTATAAGGGTTTAGCAAGGGTAGATAGTGCCAAATACTCTTTGGAGCTTTTAAAACGTTATGGATATTAAAAGACTTGAAGGTACAGCTTTAAACGAGACTATTTTAAACTCACAGCCCCTAGAGGTTTCCAAAGAGTCTGAAAACCTTGCCATAGCTATAAAAACCACCGTTTCCCAAGCCCTTCTTGGAGCTTTGAGCGATGAGCTGTCAAAACAAGGTTTTATAGAAGCCACTGTAGAAGATGTAAAACCAAACGCTTATAAACTGATGCTTAACAACGGTGTTGAGATTGAAGTAAACGCCGCCACCACGCTTGATATAAAGAAAAACGATATGCTAAAACTAGTTATAAGCTCTATAAATCCCCTTGTTTTAAAAATAGTTGATGTAAAATCTCCTTCATCTCCTATAAGTGTTTTAAATAAAGCCATGGATTACGAGTCTTCTGTCCTCTCTCAAAGCTTTTCTAAAACTGATATTGAAAATAGCGGCCTTTTTTATGAAAAAAAGCTTTTAGATTTTCTTTTAAAAGCCAAAGACCTTTCAACTCTCACCCAAGATAACAAATATAAGCTTCTTCAAGACATAGTAAACACCGCTAAAGATATAAAAAGTCTAGAAGCTTTTAAAAACCTAAAAGAAGATATGAAAGTAGCCATTGAGAACATAGCAAACGCCAGCTTCTCAAAAGAAGATTTGGAAACCCTTTTTAAATCACAAAGCTCATCAGAGGATATAGAAGATATATTTAGCTTATTGCTGACCCAAGAACCTAAAGATATTCCAGAAGATATTTTAAACTATATACCAAAAGCTCAAAGTATATTAGCTAATATAGAAAAAAATTTTATTTTTAATGCAAAATCCCTTCCAAACTTTGTATTGGAACTTTCAAGTGTATTGAAAAATATGCCCTCCGATATAAAAGATATCTTTTTTAAAAGCCTCCAAGACATTTTAAACATAAAAAATCAAAGCGCCAAAGAACTTTTAAAATCAAACCCAGAGCTCTTTCTTGATATATTAAATACAAAAGATCCTAAGGAGCTTGTGGCAAATATACAAGACAACGCTTTAAAAGCTATTGTTAGTGATGTGATAAAAGATATAAACAGCATCAAACAGGATGTGTTAAACCAAATATCTAAAAACCCTGTAAAAGTGTTGGAATTTTCAAAACATATAAAAGAAGCCTTAAACAACTTACAAAACAACGTAAGCTTTGATGCTAAACTCAACCATCTTAAGGAAGATGCAAATACACTATACAATATTAACTTAGCCCAGCAGTTTATACTTCAAAACAACGCATTTTTTATAAATTTTGAAGAGGGTTCAAAAAAAGGTTTTGGAGCTTTTAAGAAAGAAGAAAACACCTATAGAGCTTTTATAAAGCTAAACTGGGAAGACGGATTTTTAGGGAGTATTTTAGAGATGCCAAAAAACGATACAAAAAAAATTTCTATAAAATTTTACACAGATATAGAACCTCTTTCAAAGCTTTTGGAATCCTCTAAGGAAGAGCTTGATAATGTGTTAAAAGAAGAAGGTTTAAATTTAAGTACTTTGGAAGTTTTTATGCTAAAAGCCCAAGACTTTGACTTAGAAGTAGCAAGAAACATAACCCAAAATTCAAATTTAAATATTTTTACATAGTATGGATGAAAAAGAGAAAAAAGCTATAGCCTTAAAATACGAAAGAGGAAAAGACAACGCCCCTCGTCTTGTAGCAAAAGGGAAAGGTTATATAGCCCAAAAGATTATAGAACTTGCTAAAGAGAATCAAATACCTGTTATCCAAGATGAAAAACTCCTATCTGCCGCTTACAACCTAGATATTTATGAAGAGATACCGCCAGAGCTTTACAAAGCTGTCGCAAAAGTCCTTGTTTTTGTAGAAAAGCTAAAAAAGAGGCTATGAATCTGCTAGGTCTTTATAACATTCTTCTTGATAGTTATGGCTATCAAAACTGGTGGCCAGTAGATATCGATTATCATAAGACCCATAACACAGACCCAAAAGATGAGATTATAATAGGAGCAATACTTACCCAAAACACAAACTGGAAAAACGTAGAAAAGGCTTTAGAAAACCTAAAAAATTATAAACTTTTAAGCCTAAAAGCTATAAAACATGTAGATATTGAGCTTTTAAAAGAACTAATAAGACCATCTGGTTTTTTCCAAAGAAAAGCTAATATACTAAAAGATATATCAAATATAGACATAGAACCCACAAGAGGAACTCTTTTAAACATTAAAGGTATAGGGAAAGAAACCGCCGACTCGATACTTCTATATGCTTACAACAAACCTTATTTTGTGATAGATATGTATACAAAAAGGATTATAAAAAGGTTGTTTGGACTTACCTTTAAAGAATACGACGAATATGCAGATTTTATAACTTCTAATATTCCAAAGGATATAGATATATATAAAGAATACCATGCACTTATCGTAGAACATGCTAAAAGATACTGCCAAAAAACTCCAAACTGTGATGAGTGTATACTTAAAGACGAATGTCTAAACAAAAAATACTTCTTTTCTTAAAAGACACTAATCTTACGATGTAAGAAATGCTAAAGCACACTAGAGCGATGAAATCGCATTTCGAAGCTAATAAACAGACAAAGCCACTCAAGGAGATTTGAGAAATGCTACGCACACTAGAGCGCTATTAGCGCATTTCGGGGTTAAAGAACAAGCAATGAAACTTAGGAGATTTGAGAAATGCTAAAGCACGCTAGAGCGCTATCGGGGCGTGGCATACTTGTAGCGCGTAGCATACTTGTAATGCGTGGCATACTTGTAGCGCATTTCGGGGTTATACTTTTCCCCACTCAAAACTTACAATGTTCTTATCTTTCTTGCTAAACTCTATCCCTATTAGATAGACCTCTTGGTACTTACCCATATACTTCTCATAATACCTTTTATCTTTTATCTGTTTTAAAGCTTTATGCTCTTCTTTGTCTTCTACTACCTTAAATTCTACAATATAAACGCTGTCTTGGTTAAAGATGCTAAGATCTATTTGGCCTTTGTTGGTGTTGTCTTCTGATATCACATTTAACCCTGCTCCGTTAAAAAGAGCATATACAATAGATGCATAAAAGCCTTCGTATGATGCTATATCGTTGTTTCTATACCAATCATGGGGGATACTTGCTAAGAACATGTATATAGCATCTTTTATTTTGTCTATATTCTTTTCTTGAATGGCTGTTATTAAATTTATCTCAGCCTTATCTTTTAAAGGTGGGTTTCTTACTATATAAGTTAAGAAAGCATCGTTAAAACTCATCCTCACTTCGAAGTTTGGATAAGATAATTTAAATACGTTTTTACTACCTACAACCTTGTAGTCTTTTATGGTAAGATAGCCAGCTTGAAACAAGAGATTTTCTGGAAATATGTTATCCACATCAAGATTAGATAAAATCTCTTCTCCTACTTCCAAGTTCTCAAGCTCTGGTATGTAGTATCTATTTTTCATAAACATCTTAATAAGAAATGTAGGTGTCCCTGTCTCAAACCAGTATGGTTTAAACATTTTCTTGTCAAACAATAGCAGCATATCAAAAGGATTGTAAACACTCTCTCCAAGCCAACTATAACCGTTGTACCATTCTTTTACTTTGCTTTTGTCAAAATCTTTTAGTCTATCTTCAAAAACACTTTCAAGCTCATATTGGGTATATCCACAAACAGTTGCAAAGCTTGGGTCTATAGTAATATCGTTTAACTGATTTAATCCACTAAATATTGATACCTTTGAAAATCTTGATACACCTGTTAGGAATCCAAGTTTTAGATAAGGATCAGCATCTTTTAACACCGAATAAAAATCTTTCAATATTTCTCTATTTTCCTTTGCTACTTCGATATTTTCTATTGCATCTAATATCGGTTTATCGTATTCATCTATAAGTACTACTACTTTTTGATTGTATTTTTCGTATAGTTTTTCGATGAGTTCTAAAAACATTTGACTTGGACGCTTTTCTTTTAAGTTTATCTTTTCTTTTTCTGATATCCTATTTACTTGAGATGTCATTAGATCCAATAAAATATCTGAAGTTCTTATATTTCCACTTGCAAAGCTTATTTTTATAATAGGATATCTTTTCTCCCAATCCCAATTATCGTATAGATACAACCCTTTAAACAGTTCTTTGTTGCCAGAAAAGGCTTCTTTTAAGGTATCAAGAAAAAGAGATTTTCCAAATCTTCTGGGGCGAGATAGGAAGTAATATTTACTTGTTAGTTTTGGTATAAAGTGTGTTTTATCTACATAGTAAAAACCACCTTTTATAATATCTCTAAAGGTTTGTATACCTATTGGTAAATATTTCATAATGTGATTATATCATAGTTAATTATGAGTCTTTTACCAGTGTAGCTATTAGTGATTTGTTCATAACCCACACGGTAAAGGTGAAAAAGAGCGATGGTATCGCATTTTACTTCGAGGCAAGATAAAAGAACAGGCATTCACGATGTAAGAAATACTACGCACGCTAGAGCGATAAAATCGCATTTCAGAGCTAAAGAACAGGCAAGTCTACCACGGTTTATATATTCATAGTGTAGCGAACTTATATATATGGTATAATATCAATTTATTAAAAGCTTTAAAAGAGGTAAATTGTATGGAAAGGACGCTTGTGATAGTAAAACCAGATGCTTTTGAGAAAGGGGTCACTGGAGCCATCATTGACATACTTTCTAAAAATGGTCTTAGGCTTTTAGCGCTCAAAATGTTTAAATTTACCAAAGAAAAAGCAGAAGGCTTTTACTATGTACATAGAGAAAGAGGGTTTTTTGCTGAGCTTGTAGAGTTTATGTGCTCTGGTCCTGTGGTGGCGATGGTTTTGGAAGGTGAAAACGCCATATCAAAAGTAAGAGAGCTAATAGGACCCACCGATAGCGAAGAAGCAAGAAAGGTAGCTCCAAATTCCATAAGAGCCCTTTTTGGTACAGATAAAGGAAAAAACGCTATACATGCCTCTGATTCCAAAGAATCAGCCTTTTACGAGATACCTTATATATTTTCATCTTTAGAGATATACTCATGAATTGCTATAAATCCAACGAAAAGCTTTTCACACCAGGTCCTGTAGAGATACCAGAGGAAATAAGGGCTATTTTGGGAGCCCAGATAATACACCATAGAACCCCAGAGTTTAAACAAGCGCTTATAGATACAAGAACCCTTTTTAAAAAGCTTATTTCGAGCGAAAGCGAGAATTTTGTATTTTTTGCAAGCTCTGGTACTGGAGCGATGGAAGCTGCAGTTATAAACTTCTTCAATCAAGGGGATAAAGTACTTGTTTTAAATGGTGGTAAATTTGCCGAAAGATGGCTAGAGCTTTGTAAAACCTATGGGCTTGACGTGGTAGATTTTAAGGTAGAATGGGGGGAGACTTACGATAAAGATGCACTTAAAAACGCTATTGAAAAAGAAAATGTAAAAGGAGTTTTTATCCAAATATCAGAAACCTCCACAGCCACATACCATGATCCTAAATTTATAGGTAATCTTTTGAAAGATTCAGATACTCTTTTGGTGGCTGATGCTATAACAGCTCTTGGCACCTACGATATAAAACCAGAAGAAGATGGTATAGATATAATAGTAGGTGGTTCCCAAAAATCTTTTATGCTTCCACCAGGTCTTTCTATGCTTTGGTTTTCCGAAAAAGCCAGTAAAAGGTTGAGTCCTAAAGGATATTATTTTAACATCTCAAAGGAACTAAAAAAGCAAATAGAAGGTCAAACCGCTTATACACCAGCTATACCTATCATACTTGGTTTAAAAAAATCGTTGGAAATGATCTTAAATGAAGGGATAAAAAACATAGAAAAGAAAACCACAGCCATATCAAAAGCCACAATAAAAGCCTTTGAAAAGATGGGTTTTAAGGCTTTTAGCAAAAATCCTTCTATATCTGTAAGTGCTATAGAAACACCTAATATGGATGCGGAAGCCTTTAGAAAAGAGCTTTTAAAACTTGGAATAAGAACAGCAGGGGGACAAGATAAGTTAAAGGGTAAGATTTTTAGAGTATCCCATATGGGTCAAATAGATGCTATATCCACTTTCTCTGTAATACAAGCCGCCTCTATTGTTACAAATACCTCTAAAGATGTGTTGGAAGAGTATATAAATACAGTAAAAGCTTTATGTGTAGATTGATTCTTGTAAGACACGCCGAAAGTCAGTGGAATCCCATAGGAAGGTATCAAGGGATTTTAGATCCAGATCTCTCACAAAGAGGTGAGCTTCAGGCAAAGGCTTTGGCCATCCATATAAAAAAAGAGTTTCCACATATAGAGGCTATATATTCATCTCCTCTTACTAGAACAAGAAAAACCGCCCAAGCTATAGGGAATGCCATCGGTAAAGATATTATCTTAGATAAAAGGCTCATTGAGATAGACCACGGAGAATGGGCTGGTGAGCTTGTGGATGATATAGAAAAAAAATACAAAGAAGATTTTGAAACTTGGATGAAGGCTCCTCATAAGATAAGATTTCCAAAAGGGGAATCTTTAAAAGAGGTTTTTGATAGAACGATAGATTTTATATCTTTCATAAAAGCCACATACAAGGATAAAACTATAATAGCAGTTTCTCACTCGGTGCCTATGAGGGTGTTTTACTGTGCTGTGCTTGGTATTGATTTGTCTCACTTTTGGGCTTTTGGATGCGATAACGCCTCTTATTCTATTTTGAGTTTGGGAGAGCAAGATATAATTCAAAAGCTAAATATAAGCTGTCATTTAGGAGAATTATATGCTGAAGCGCATAGGGCTATTTAGCTTATTTATATTTTTTATAGTAGCCTCTTTTGCTACGGACCCCACAAAGATAAATATAAAAGAGCTAAAAGAAGAACAAGCATCTTCCAACAAAACAGGAATTCCCCATCAATTAAATTTAAACGTCCAGGTGATAAGCCAATTTAACATAGACAAACCACCCTTAGAACCACCAGCTAAGCTAAGAGCCCCTTCTTTTAAAGAGCTTGATTTAAGTGGTGAGGTGCTCCAAGCCCCTGCTTATATGGAACTTACTCCAGTCCAAAAGCTAAAAAACTCCTCTTTTATAAGCTGTGGCGAGCCGGATGATGTAGCAGATTACTCAAGCATGGTATCTGATTATCTAAGCGGTGATTATAAAGGTGTTGAGAGAAATTTTCAAAGGCTTTTAAAATATACTTATTCACCTTACCTTCCAATGGGATACTACGTAATGGGTATGACAAGGCTAAAAGAAAACAACGAGCTTTCTGCAAGGGATATGTTTTATAACTCTTGTAAATACACTTCTATGTATCAGCAAAGTGCCTGTGAAGGTTATTACGCTCTTAGTTTGAAGCTCAATCAAAAACCCGTTTTTATAAATTCCCCCACTTATCATAAAAAGCTTTGGGAAACTGTGTTTGCTATAAAAAATGGCGGTAGGTACTCCACTGTAGATTGTAGTGAGTTTGTTTTTAAAAATTACTGCTCTTATATAAACGATTTTATCCAAGGTATCATAGTACCTGGTTATTATCAAAATAGCCTATTTTTTAGGTCTGGTATTATAAACTACTTTTCTAAAAAATACGACATAGCAAAGCAAATTTTTGAGACCATATATACAAACTACTCTCTTCCTTACAGCCTAAGGTATAAAGCCCTTTATTACCTTGCTTTGATAGATTTGAAAAATAAAAAATACGAAAAAGCCTTAGAAAAAGCTGTAATGATAGAAAATCTTTACCCTGGTTCTGATTTGGCTTTAAACCTATATGCTCTTATAGGCGAAGAAAGTCCTAAAGGCGCAGCAGTTGCTTCTATCCTATCAAACAACAAATACAGTATCCTTACAAAGTTAGCGGCGGTCCAAGCTTACAACAACGGTGATTACAACTATGCAAAGCTTTTATTCCTAAAGATAAAAGATTATAAGGATGCAGTTTATGCTTGTATAAAAGCCAAAGACTATAAAGATGCTATAAATATTTTACAAATGATGCCAAACCACGATGAGTTTTATTACAAATGGCTTGCAGAGAGCTATTATTATACTAAACATCTCATAGCCCTTAGAAATCTTTTAAGAAGCGAAGGTTTCAAACGCTATACTGAGCTTCACAACTACTATGAAGGATGGTATTATTTCAAGCTTGGAGACTATCAAAAAGCTTTAACTTACTTCACAAGCAGATACTATAGGGCTATAGTATATTTCAACATGGGAGATTATAAAGACGTCATAAGGCTTTTAGAAAACCCATCTACCTACGATGAAAGGATACTTCTTGCCAAAGCTTACCTATCTATAGATGAACCCGCTAAAGCAAGAGAAGTATTAAAACCAACCACTGCTGAAGCCAAATATCTTTATGGACTTTCTTACTTTATACAAAATAATTATCAAGATGCTATAAGATATTTCAAAGAAATAGTTTCTTCCAAACGCTTTGGAGCGAGGGCACTTCTTAAGCTTGGTGATGCTTACTACAATTTAGGTGATATCCACAAAGCCATTTACTATTATCAAAAGGTAGTGGAAAACTATCCAAACTCAAAAGAGGCTATGGAAGCTTCTTACGATATTATATCTTCTCGCATTAAAAACCCTTCTAAAAATTTGGAAGTGGCCATAAAGCAGTTTATAGAAAGATATAAAAATAACCCCCTTTCTGAAGATCTAAAGTATCAGCTTGCAAACATTTATATAAGGCAGGGTAAAAAAGAAGAAGCTTATAACCTCTTATCCAGTATAGTTGGTGGTCCTCGCTATAGGGCTATGCTAAAAATGGCTATGTTAGAACCGGATCCTCACAAAAAAGAAGAGCTTCTTATAAACGTAATAGACAACGCTCAAGGAGAAACTAAAGAAAAGGCAAAGGAACTCTTGGCAGATTTATATTTAAAAGAAGGGCATATAAACAAAGCTGCCGCTATATATTCTACCGGTGATGAGAAAGATTTGATACACGCTTACGAGATATACATATCAAATCATATGTTAGACAAAGCAAAGGATATACTAAATAGACTTATATCCCAATACCAAGACGATAAGGTGAGGGCTTTGGCTTTAGAGGCTTTTAATACCTTCAAAGACCCAAGCCTTCTTAAGTTTGCATCAAATTCGCAAGATCCTTCCATAAGGGCTAAGGCTTTCTATGAGTTAGGAAACTATTATCTTTCTCATGGTGATAAAAATAAGGCTTTAAAAGAATATGTTAGCGTTGTCATACTTACTCCAAACGAGCAGGATATATATAAGGATTCTATATTAAAAGCCTCAAAAATTTTGATAAGTATGCACGCTTACGAAGATGCTTCTTGTCTTTTGGATAAGCTAAACATGAATTCTCTGTCCAATCAAGAGCTTTATTATGTAAAAAGACTTAAACGCCGTTTACCGGCTTGTAAAAACAAAAATCTTTTAAACATTGGAGGTTAAGATGGATGATATTATGATAATAATTCAAAGGGGTGGTATAGTAATATATCCTCTTTTGGTACTTTCTATTATATCTTGGGCTATTATATTAGAAAGGGCTTTCTCTCTTAGACTAAGCAGATTTTTGCCAAAAGGATACGCTCAGATAAAAGCTCTTATACTTGGTAGAAATATAGATGCTGCTGTTAAAATGCTTGAAACTCAAAACACAAACGCTTCAAAGGCTTTTTTATCGCTTTTAAAAGCCTATCTAAAAGGAAGAAGAGACTCTTATCAGTTAAATAGAATTGCAGAAGATGCTTTTTCTTATGTAATATCGGATGCAGATAAAAATTTGGTTTTACTTTCTACAGTAGCTTCGGTATCTCCGCTTTTAGGATTATTTGGTACCATAACAGGTCTTATAAAGGTTTTTGCGGCATTCTCTACTTCTGAAACCCAATCTGCTATGTATCTTTTGGCAAACGGTATAAGCGAAGCTCTTACAGCAGCGGCTACGGGGCTTGCGGTGGCTATACCAGCTTTATTTTTTTACTGGGTTTACAAAGCCGTAGAAAATCGTATAGTATCTAAAATAGAAACAGAAGTAAAAGAGATAATAGACGCCATATCGGAGGGATAAAAATGAATTTAAGAAAAAAAGCAAAGGTAGGTATGTCTATAGAAGAGAGGACGTATGTAGATGTAGTTCCTCTGGTGGATACTCTTTTGGCTGTGTTTTTATTCTTGGCAATCCTTGCTTTTCAATCTCCAATGGTATTTTTAGCGGTAAAACTTCCTCAGGCTCAAACAGGTAAAAAAACCGTTGTACAAACTATGAGGGTTGAAATATTACCAAACGGTCAATATATACTCAACGGCCAATATGTAACTCTTACAGATATTCAAAATGCCATTCAAAACACTAAAGTAAACAACCAACCTATAAACGACCTCATCATAGAAGCCGATGAAAACACTTTAGAAAAGTACGTAGTAGCTCTTATGGATGTAGCCAAGCAAAACGGCATTAAAAACATCCTCATAGCTACTCGTATGAAAAGATGATATTTTTCCTTTTTAAAAAAATTCTAACTTCCATTCTAATACCTCCCGGTATTTTTATAATAACGTTTTTCTTTATAAGCTTTTTTGTTAGAAATAAGAAAATAAAAATACTCTCATTTGGTATGAGTATACTTCTTTATCTTCTTTCTATAACCCCTGTAAAAGATGCTCTTATAACGCCTTTGGAGCATACCTACAGTCAACCAAAAGGCTTTTTAAACGCCAACGCGATAGTTGTACTTGGTGGTGGGTATTACAAAAACGGCAACTTATCTGGTGAAACTATTAAAAGGCTTTTGGCAGGTGTTTATCTGTCTTATAAGACAAAAATTCCTCTCATACTCTCTGGTATTGATATAAAATACCTTCCTAAAAATACACCTATAGTAAAGCTTATAAACGCTATAGATATAGGAAATATATATGAAGATGTTAAAAGCAAAGATACTATGCAAAACGCAGCCCAAAGCTATAAGGTATGTACTCGCTACATAACACCAGATTGCAACAGTATAATACTTGTAACATCTGCCTATCATATGCCAAGAGCAAAGATGCTTTTTGATAGATTTTTTAAAAACGTAATACCTTATCCTGTAGATTACAAAGAGGACCTAAGATACAACGTAAGGAGCTTTTTGCCAAATATGTCAGATTTGGAAAACTCTACGAAAGCCATTAGAGAATATCTTGGTATATTATACTATTTTATAATTTTAAAGGTGGTCTAA